>OHSI01000594.1_pt1 | contig 22519 bp, 17 predicted proteins | sample 1578641 | NCBI WGS metagenome assembly OHSI01 (sample SAMEA3879535, study PRJEB24766) | human gut metagenome | biome: human-associated habitat; feature: feces | place: USA | collected 1985/1987 | reverse complement strand
GCCTTCGGAACGGGTACGCACCAGACAACACGCATGATTCTGCGCCGACTGCTCGCAATGGACGTGCAGGGTAAGAGCGTGCTCGACTGCGGATGTGGCACCGGAATACTCGGCATCACTGCCTCACGTCTTGGTGCCGACCCCGTGCTCGGTTACGATATCGACGAGTGGAGTGCCGACAATGCGCAACACAACGCAGCATTGAACGGGGTGGAGAATATGAGCGTTATGCTCGGCGATGCGTCGGTTCTTAATAACGTAGCGGAGTGCTTCGACGTGGTCATTGCAAATATCAACCGCAACATCCTTATAGCCGATATGTCAGCGTTCCGTGCACACATGAAGCAAGGCGCACAACTCATCCTCAGCGGATTCTACGAGGCTGACGTGCCGATGATAGAAGCGGCTGCTAAGGAGCACGGACTCTCGCTCTGCGACGTTGTTACGGACGAAGAGTGGGCTTGCGCGTTGTTCAAATAAGATTCTTATAAATGTAGCGGAGGTTGGAAACCTCCGCTACGTTTGTTTTAATCCTGGTTTCCGATTGTGAGTTTCTTCAGCGCATAGAACGAACCATTGAAGATGTTGAAGTCGACGTAGCCCTTAATGCCAGGTAGTTGTCCTACATCGGTGTGTTGCCAGAAGTGCCACGTGCCCTTGTATTCCACCTTGTCTACATAATAATGCGCTATCCAGTAGGGATAGTCGTCGAATACGGGCGCATTAAGGTAGCTCTCCTTAAATTTATAATAGGTATATATGATAGGCTTCACGTGATATTTATCCTCTACGATGTGCAGCCATGTAAGAATGTCGCGCTGAAAATCCTCCACGTTGCGGTCTTGCGGTTTGTGCTCCACGTCGAGCACGGGCGGAAGGTCGCCATCCTCCAGACGCACTTGCTTTAGGAAGAAATAAGCCTGGTCGCGTGCCGACGATTTGTTGCTCCAGAAGTGGTAGGCTCCGCGTATAAGTCCGTGCTCACGAGCCTGGCGGAAGTTCTCCTTAAACCTGTTGTCGGTGCGCGACGAACCTTCTGTCGATTTAATCATCACGAAGCGCAGCGGATAGCCTTCGATATTGCTGTCGCGCAGCTTGTCCCAGTCAATCTTGCCTTGATAGTGCGAGATGTCTATGCCGTGTATCTCGTAGCCGGCAGGATAGTTGGTGTCGCCGAAGAGCGCACGCCAGCGAAATCCGGTAGGACTGACGAAGTAGGTGTAGAAAGCCCAAACATATACGCATATCATCACAGCCGAACTTGTCCACCATACGGCACGCGGATGGCGTGAGAGTAGGGCGGAGAGACTTGAGCAGCGCTTTTGTTTAGTTGTTGAGCGTCGTTTGCGAGGTTTGTATGTGCGTTTGTTTGCTTCCATATTGTTGTTTCTGTCACCGTTTGCGTCCGCAGTCTGATCGGATTGCGTCCGCAGTCTAATCGGATTGCGTTCGGTGTCCAATCGGATTGCGTTCGGAGTCTGATCGGATTGCGTTCGGTGTCCAATCGGATTGCGTTCGGTGTCCGATGATAATCTCTTTATATAAGGACGCTTAAAGTCCTGCTTTTACATAAAAAAAGAAGAGCAGAATGACGGTTGTCACTCTGCTCTTGCTGTATAAAGTCTTTTGTTTTGAACAAGCAGAGTTTTTACTTAGCCTGCTCAAGCTTCAGAGTCTTAGTTGTCTGGTCGCATACCTCTGTTGGTCCCCAGTACTGGATTGGGCCAGGATATACGTAGCATGTGTTCTTAGCCCACTCCTCGCGATGAGCAGCGAAGAACTTGAACGGAGCACCATCAAGCTCAACAAGAGCCTTGCGGATAACAGGCTTGTTAGCACCGTTGCGACGCTCGATGTTCATCATCATTGTGATAGGCACACCACCTGCGATCCACTGCTCTGCAGGCGCTGTTGTGTTCTGGATGATTGACATGTAGCCAGTCTTGCCGTTGCTGATGAGGCGTGATGCGTTGAAACCGAGTGAGTAGCAGTAGTCAGCGTCGTAGTTAGACGGAGCTGCGCAACGTCCCTCGTAGCCGAAGAAGTGGTGCTGTGCAGAGAACTTACCGCAGAACTTGCCCTCAGCCTTCCATGTGTTGAGCTTGGTTGCTACCATGCGAGAGAGAAGCTTCTCTGTCTCGATGAGCGATACCTGAACGTTGCCGTGTGGGTCGCGGTCGAGGCAGAGCTGGCGTGCAACGTCAGCTGGGAGCGACTCGAGAACAGCGAGGTTCTCCTTAGCGATAGAACTCTTAACGAATGCAATCTGCTCCTCAGCATTAGCGAACTCGCGTGACTCGCCTGTTGCAGGGTCGGTGAGCACCTCGTTGAGCTCAGCGATGAGCTTCTTGATAGCAGGGATGAACTCGATGAGACCCTCAGGAATGAGCACTGTACCGAAGTTGTTGCCGTCAGCAGCGCGGTCAGCAACAGCCTGAGCGATGTATGTTACAACGTCGTCGAGCGACATCTCCTTAGCCTCAACCTCCTCTGATACGAGGCAGATGTTAGGCTGTGTCTGCAATGCGCACTCAAGAGCGATGTGAGAAGCTGAACGGCCCATGAGCTTGATGAAGTGCCAGTACTTACGTGCAGAGTTGCAGTCGCGCTGGATGTTGCCGATAAGCTCAGAGTATGTCTTACAAGCTGTGTCGAAACCGAATGAAGTCTCAATCTGCTCGTTCTTCAAGTCGCCGTCGATAGTCTTCGGGCAGCCGATAACCTGAACGCCGTACTTCTTTGCTGCGTAGTACTCAGCGAGCACACAAGCGTTAGTGTTAGAGTCGTCACCACCGATGATTACGAGAGCCTTGATGCCAAGCTCGCGAAGAATCTCAATACCCTTCTCGAACTGCTCTTCCTTCTCGAGCTTTGTACGACCCGAACCGATGATGTCGAAACCGCCAGTGTTGCGATACTGGTCCATGAGCTCTGATGTAATCTCGATGTACTTGTGGTCAACCAGACCGCCAGGACCGAGGATGAAGCCATAGAGCTTGTTCTCTGGATTCAATGATTTAACACCGTCAAACAATCCTGAAATTACGTTGTGACCGCCAGGAGCCTGACCGCCAGAAAGAATAACGCCTACGTTGAATGCAGGAAGCTCTGTCTTCTCGCCAGCCTCGAAAGTGATAACCGGCATTCCGTATGTGTTAGGGAACAACGCCTTGATCTCTTCCTGGTTACCTACTGACTGTGTTGCCTCACCCTCTACGGCCTTAACCGGACCCTGGAGAGCCTTAGGCAATTTGGGCTGATAAGCAGCTCTTGCAATCTGCAATGCACTAATTTCCATGTGATTTTAATATTAAAATATGTGTAACGTATAAATAGATACTTTTTTGCACTGCAAAAATACTCTTTTTCTGCGATATACTGAAAAAAAAAGAAAAGAAAACATACAATTGGAAGAATTTTAGCAATAATGCTTGTTGCGTATTAATATTTTTCTTATCTTTGGCATGTTAATTTAATCTTTTAATCAATAATCATTTTATTTGTTATGGCAAACAAACGAAACCTGAAACGCAATATCAATTATGTTTGTAGCGAACTTTTTTCGGAGGCAGTGGCTGCTTCCATGTACAGTTCAAAAGCAACAGAAGAGGACGTGAACGCATTGCTCGCTTCTATCCTTGTAATACATAATGACTATGTACGACGTGTGTCGCATCAAGAGCCAGGACTCTCGCCGAAACTGTTCTATAAAGACCTTGTGAACAACTTCAATAAGCAGGTGTCTGAGATTGTAGACCAGGTTGTAAATCTCGGCTAATCAGAATTTTCAAAACATAAACATACATAATACACAATGAGTTTTTTGCAACGCATTTGCAAGACATTGTTGTATAAACGCATGGGGTGGACCGCTCATATAGAAGTGGACCACCCCGAAAAGTATATACTCTGTCTTGCTCCACACACCAGTAACTGGGACTTTATCATCGGACTTCTCTACTCGCGTGCAGAGGGAATAAAGGCTAACTTCCTTATGAAGAAGGAGTGGTTCTTTTGGCCACTTGGTGTATGGTTCCGCCATCTTGGTGGCATCCCCGTCAATCGTTCGAAACATACAAGCATGACCGACGCTATGGCTGAGGCTGCGCGTCGGGCGCCAAACTTTAAGCTTTGTGTTACTCCGGAGGGCACACGCTCACGTAACCCAAACTGGAAGAAGGGATTCTATTTCATCGCTTTAAAGGCAGAACTGCCAATATTACTATATGGTCTTGACTTTGAGCGCAAACTGATAGAGTGTAAGCACATGATTGTGCCGGCGGGAGATGTGGAAGCGGATATGAAGCGTATCAAGACTTATTTTAAGGACTTCAAGGGTAAGAACCCTGAATTGTTCACCGTCGGTGAACTTTAATTTATATGAAGAACAGGTTATTGTCGATTTTGGTATTTGCAGCAACCCTTGTGACGTTTCCTGCTTCAGCAGGGGAGCATAAGACATCGTCAAACGGGGGGCTGGATATTCGCCTTAAGAATTATGTGCTCGCCACACGAGCCAAGAATGTCGTCTACGCCGTACAGCCATATATGGAGTCGTACAGCGTAGACGACGCTCGTCGTGTGCTTACGCTCAACGTGAGTACAGGCTTCGCTACGCAAAGCTTTACAGAGAAGAGTGTTGGCTACTATTATAAACGTCTTGCTAAGGCTTTGCCAAAACCTTACAATCGCTATAGGCTATGTATCAACACGGCAGGTATGCCGATAGAGATGCTTGTGCCAGGAGCGAAGTTGCGCGACGGTAGTGCACCAGCAGGGTGGGGGCGTATAGATTACTATGATGCACCATGGGTGATGAACGAGTCGCAACCACATTTCGTTTCGCACGGACTCTTCGACCGCCATATCGCCCTGTGGCAGTCGCACGGCATCTATTACGACCAGAAGAAAAATAAATGGAAGTGGCAGCGTCCGAACCTTTTCTGTACTAACGAAGACCTTTTCACACAGACTATCGTTGTGCCTTATCTCATTCCGATGCTCGAACGTGCAGGTGCTGTGGTGTACACACCGCGTGAGCGCGACTGGCAGCGCAATGAGGTGATAGTAGACAACGATGCTGAGAAAGGATACGTTGAGGATAATGGTCGCGAGAAATGGCGTACAACTGAGGAGCGTGGCTTTGCCTTCCATCGTGGCATGTATCGCGATGGCGAGAATCCGTTTGAGCAAGGCACAGCACGCATGGTGCGCACTACAAAGAAGAACAACGAGTCGTGGGCATCATATCAGCCTACCATTCCGCAGTCGGGTCGCTATGCCGTTTATGTGAGCTATCAGACCATGGCTAAGAGCGTAAGCGATGCGCAATATATAGTAGTGCATAAAGGTGAACGCACTTTGTTCCGCGTCAATCAGCAGATGGGTGGCAGTACGTGGGTGTACCTCGGAACGTTCGACTTTGATGCAGGTAATAGTGCTGCCAATCGGGTGATTGTCACCAACTCGTCGGCAGAGAAAGGCGTTGTGACGACAGATGCTGTGCGCTTCGGCGGCGGTATGGGCAACATACAGCGTGGCGGATCGACAAGCGGCATGCCGCGCTGCCTTGAAGGTGCGCGATATAGTGCGCAATGGGCGGGCGCTCCTTGCTCGGTTTATAGTAGCAAGAACGGCACTGACGACTATGCCGACGACATCAATACACGCTCGAATATGCTCAACTGGCTTGCCGGAGGGTCGGTATATGTGCCTACACACGAAGGCAAGAAAGTGCCTTTCGAGCTTAGTCTTGCTGTGCATAGCGACGCAGGAGCCACGCATGTGAACGACTCGATAATCGGTTCGCTTGCTATCTGCACCACCAATTTCAACGACGGACGTCTTGCTACTGGTGTGTCGCGACAGATCTCGCACGACTTTGCAGATATGCTTCTTACAGGGGTACAGCGCGACCTTACTGCCACCTATGGCAAGTGGACACGTCGCTACCTGTGGGATCGTAACTATAGTGAGACTCGTAAACCTGAAGTGCCGTCGGCTATCATTGAGACTCTGTCGCATCAGAACTTCGCCGATATGCGCCGCGCACTCGACCCTAACTTTCGCTTCACCCTTGCACGCTCGCTTTATAAGACCATTCTGCGTTACGTCAATGGTAATCATTCGCTTGCTTGCGTTGTGCAACCACTACCAGTGAGCAACTTCCGCATAGTGCGTACTGCAGACAACCAGCTGCAGCTCTCGTGGCTGCCAGTGACCGATCGTTTAGAGCCGAGCGCAGTGCCTACTACATATAATATATACATAGCCGAGGGCAAGAACGGGTTCGACAACGGACGTAGTGTGTCAAGCACATCGTTCACGTTCACTCCGAAGCCGAATGTAGTGTATCAGTTCCGCGTTACGGCAGTAAATCGTGGTGGCGAGAGTTTCCCGTCAACAACGCTTGCTGCCTGTGTAAGTGCTCAGGCAGGAGCACGCGATGTGCTTGTAGTGGATGGCTTTACACGCTTCGCCGGTCCGGCAGTGGTTGACGACGGCACACGCCAAGGCTTCGATCTTGATGCAGACATGGGCGTGTCGCTTGGCATTAATGCCGGCTTTGTGGGCAGACAGATTGATTTCGACCGCACGCGTGCGGGCAGTGAAGGTCCCGGCGCATTGGGTTATTGTGAGGACGAATTCGCAGGCAAGTTCTTCATGGGTAAGCGGCAGAACGAGTCGGTGTGTCATGTGGCAGACATAGCTTCATCGGGCGCATACAATGTAGTGTCGTCGTCTATCGAAGCGGTGGAGAACGGCTTTGTAAAACTTGAGAACTATCGTGTGGTCGATATCATGTTCGGACTGCAGAAGGACGATGGCTACTCGCTTGTGCGCTATAAGACCTTCTCAGCGTTGCTTCGCAAGGCTTTGGAGTCCTATGTGCGTGGCAACGGACGAGTGTTTGTGAGTGGTGCATACGTGGCGAGCGATATGCAGCTTGATGCTGAGCGTAGCTTTATGTCCAACTTGTTCAAGGTTGGCTTTGGCGGACAGAACACCGATATAGCTACAAACTTGGTGGACGGACTCGGCATCAGCTTCGACATTATACGCCGTCCAAACGACCGCCATTATGCCGCGCAGTCGGTAGATGTAGTCAGTCCGCTTACACCAGCGTTCTGCGCTATGCGCTACGCCGACGGCACAGATGCAGCTGTGGCTTACGACGGCATCGACCATAAGGCGTTCGTAATGGGCTTCCCCGTAGAATGTATCAATAATGTGCGCTCACGCCAGCAGGTGATGAAGGCTGTTATGACATTTCTTGCCAAGTAATTTGGCTATTTCATACAAACAATATAACTTTGCATGTATATTTAAGAAAAAACTAAAACATATAATATAATGTATAGATCGAATACATGCGGAGAGCTTCGTCTCTCTGACTGCGGCAAGACCGTAACACTTGCCGGATGGGTACAGCGCGCTCGCAAGATGGGTGGTATGACATTCGTCGACCTTCGCGACCGCTATGGTATCACACAGCTTGTCTTCAACGACTCTGACGACAGCGACCTTTGCGCACGTGCAGGCAAGCTCGGACGTGAGTTCTGCGTGCAGGTGACTGGCGTAGTAAACGAGCGTGAGAGCAAGAATGCTAATCTGCCTACTGGCGATATCGAGATTATCGCCAAGGAACTGAATATCCTCTCGGAGAGTGCTACACCTCCGTTCACTATAGAGGACAATACTGACGGTGGCGACGATATCCGTATGAAGTATCGCTACCTCGACTTGCGCCGTCCGACAGTGCGCAAGAATCTTGAGTTGCGTCACCGCATGACAATCCTCATCCGCAACTTCCTCGATGCGCAGAACTTCATCGAGGTGGAGACTCCTATCCTCATCGGTTCCACACCTGAGGGTGCACGTGACTTCGTTGTGCCTTCACGCATGAACCCCGGACAGTTCTATGCACTTCCGCAGAGTCCGCAGACTCTGAAGCAGTTGCTCATGATCAGTGGTTTCGACCGCTACTTCCAGATTGCAAAATGTTTCCGCGACGAGGACTTGCGTGCTGACCGTCAGCCTGAGTTCACTCAAATCGACTGCGAGATGTCCTTCGTTGACCAGGATGATGTTATCAACCTCTTCGAGGATATGGCTCGCCATCTGTTCAAGGAAGTACGCGGTGTTGAGTTGCCGGCTAAGCTGCAGCAGATGACATGGCACGAGGCTATGCGCCGTTTCGGTAGCGACAAGCCCGACTTGCGTTTCGGCATGGAGTTCGTAGAGCTCATGGACGTATTGAAGGGCACAGGCACATTCTCTGTATTCAATGAGGCTGAGTATATTGGCGGTATCTGCGTACCTGGTTGCGCTGACTACACACGCAAGCAGCTCGATCAGATTACCGATTTCGTAAAGCGTCCGCAGGTAGGCGCAAAGGGCTTGGTTTACATCAAGTTCAACGCTGACGGCACAGTGAAGTCGTCTGTAGACAAGTTCTACACACCTGAGGTACTCGCAAAGGTTAAGGAAACAATGGGTGCTAAGGATGGCGACCTCGTTCTCATTCTCTCTGGCGACAACGCCAACAAGACACGTGTGCAGCTCTGCACCTTGCGTCTTGAGATGGGCGACCGTCTCGGTCTGCGCGACAAGAACAAGTTCGAGTGCTTGTGGATTGTCGACTTCCCTCTCTTCGAGTGGAGCGACGAGGAGCAGCGCCTTATGGCTACTCACCATCCGTTCACAATGCCTAACCCCGACGATATCCCATTGCTCGACGAGCATCCTGAGCAGGTACGTGCCAAGGCATACGACTTCGTTTGCAACGGTATTGAGGTAGGCGGTGGTAGTCTCCGTATCCACGACAGCAAGCTTCAGGAGAAGATGTTCGGCATCCTCGGTTTCACAGAGGAGCGTGCTATGGCACAGTTCGGCTTCCTCATCAACGCCTTCAAGTACGGAGCACCTCCTCACGCAGGTCTCGCATTCGGTCTCGACCGCTTCGTTTCTATTATGGCAGGTCTTGATTCAATCCGCGATTGCATCGCATTCCCGAAAAATAATAGTGGTCGCGATGTAATGCTCGACGCTCCTTCAGCTATTGATCAGAAGCAGCTCGACGAACTTCAACTGAAGGTAGATTTGACTGAGGAATAAGTATTTAGATATGCAAAACACGTTGATATAAATCAATAAATGTAAAAAATATTAAGAAAAAGTCCGGGAGCCCGGACTTTTTTTGTATAAATATGGGAAGTTTGCAAAATATTTAACTAATTTTGCAAACAAAGAAACCCATAGCGTGCTCTACGTGAGAGACTTTATTAATGTTTTTATTAGATTATGGCAGAAAAGAAAGCAACAGAAAAGAAGGTAGCTGTAAAGAAGACTGCTACTAAGACAACTGCAACAAAGACTACTACAAAGCGTTGTGCTACAAAGAAGGCTGAAGTTGTTTTGAATGTGAATGCAGAAAGCGTAGGTTTCCGCGCTGGTGATGTTTATCAGGCACTGGCTGCAGCTGAGAAGGCTTTGAGCATTCAGGAAATCGCAAAGGCTGCTAACATCAGCAGCGAAGAAGTTTACCTCGGTATTGGCTGGCTCTTCAAGGAGGGCAAGGTAAAGAACGAAGATAACCTCATCACCTTGGCATAATCAAGGCAAAATTGCATACGAAAGGAGCTTTTACATATTATTATGTAACAGCTCCTTTTTCTATTTGTATATACAGATAAATATTGTTCATATTTATTTTAAGAAGTGATAAAAAATATTTATCTTTGCATATCTAAAACTTTTTCGATATGACTCAAGATAGAAATCACCTGGTAATCATGGCTGGTGGAGTAGGAAGTCGTTTCTGGCCTATGAGCACGGAAGACAATCCGAAACAATTTATTGATATCCTCGGCGTTGGCAGAACCCTTCTGCAGCTTACGTATGACAGATTTAAGGAAATCTGTCCGGTTGAGAATGTTTGGGTGGTCACGAATAAGAAGTATGCAGCCTTGGTGCGCGAGCAGCTTCCAGAGGTGCCAGCCGAGAACATCCTCCTTGAGCCATGTCGTCGCAATACAGCTCCTTGTATTGCATACGTCACTTGGCGCATCAAAGCAATAAACCCTAAGGCTAATGTTGTCATTACACCGAGCGACCACTTCGTGACTGATGTGGAGGAGTTCCGTCGTGTCATCAAGTCGTGCATGAAGTTCACGGCAGAGACAGACGCTATCGTTACATTAGGCATGTCGCCAACCCGTCCTGAGACTGGGTATGGTTATATACAAGCCGATCTTTCCACCTCTTCGCCACGCAATCGTGAGATTTATCGCATAGACTCATTCCGCGAGAAACCCGATTTGGAGACAGCAAAGGAGTACATATCGCATAAGAATTACTTTTGGAATGCGGGCATCTTCGTATGGAGTGTTTCTACTATCGTTAACGCTTTCCGTGTATATTGTCCTACCATCAGCAAGATATTCGAGAGTATGCTGCCCATCTACGGAACGCCTGCAGAGCGTGAGACAATTGATCAGCGCTATCCGGAATGCGAGAATATCTCTGTCGACTATGCCATTATGGAGAAGGCAGAAGAGATTTTTGTCTGTCCAGCAAGCTTTGGATGGACAGATCTTGGCACATGGACATCGCTGATGCTCCTCAAGCATCACGATCTCTACGGCAATACTACTATAGGTGAAAATATCCAATTATACGATTCGCACAATTGTGTGGTACACACTCTGAATGAGAAGAAGGTTGTTGTCCAGGGACTCGACGGATATATCGTTGCAGAGAACGATAATTCGCTTCTTGTGTGTAAACTTTCTGAGGAGCAACGCATACGCCAGTTCGCTGAAGAGTAGGGCATTGGGTATCAGAACATAAAAAGAGAGTGGGACAAAACAACAATTACGTTGCTTTGTCCCACTCTCTTTTTATCATCTGTTCGGGTATCAAATGCTGTTACAGACGTTATCTATTCGGCATCCAACGCTGTTCAACCGACACTTCCACACTAAAACTCGGATTTAAATTGTAGCGTAGCGTAGCTCCGATGCGGTCGCCAAAGTTGCCGAGGTCGTACATGGAGTAGGGGGATATGCCGAAAGCGTTGCGGCTGAAGCGTCCCATGCCATAGCCTCCGCAGTAACCATCATACAGCCCGTATTGTAGTCGGTTAGCAATGTTGTTTGTTATAGACTTCTGTCCGTAGAGGTAAGCCTCCCAATGCTCATTGAACCGATATCCAAGAACTGCTGACAGACCAGCATCGCGCCAGTTGTTACCGGCATAGTTGATGTTGTTGAAGTATCCGCCGATGGCTACCGACAGTTTGTCGGTTACAGGCATGGCGTACATCAACGCTATGTTCTCCTGAAAACCAGCACCACTATGTGCTCCCTTGCCGAACGCAGCGAACACAGATGCACCTAACTGTACGTTCAGTCCGCGGTGCAACGCCCAACTGTTGAACCCGCAGCCCCAACCGAATGGATAGCGACTGACGGGTGATGCTGTTGTGGTGTTGAGCATGGGCAGATGTAGCGAGTCGTCGTGAGTCGGTTGCAAATTGTACGACGGTTCTTCTGCTTTCTGCAGTTTGCGCAAGCGTCCGCCGTAGCGTGTCGGCATGATACGCTGCGGAGCCGATTCGTCGAAGCGTGCCTGACAGTTGCTCAGGGTGCTTGTTGTCGTAGCATTAACCTCTTGTGCTGTAGCCGACGTTGTGAAGACTACCGACAAGACCAATGCTACGAGTGCTCTTGTCTTTTTTGTCATAAATGTTTTTTTCTTATTCGCCGAGATACTGACCGATGAAGAATATAGCACCTGTCTGTCTTTCTGTGATGATGTAGACGAACGGACGGTTGGCGTGGAACTTCACGTGGCGTGGCTCATCGGGGTTGAGCGCCGTCATCGCAACCATTCCTGCTGTTATAGCTGCTGCCTTTGTTCCCTCTTCGCTGACCTCTATCTTCGCCTTCTGCAGCATCTTTGATATGAAGATGCTTGCGTCAGACATGTTCTTGAAGTTGGCTGCGCCTGTGAAGATAGATGGTGCACCGAGTTTTGATATGGCATCGTTGAGAACCACCTCTGTGCTTGTGGTGAATTTCGGCAGCTTCAGGTCGACAATGCACTTCTCCATATCTCTATATAGCGAGCCTATCTTCTGCGCGTCAAGCTGTTTCATCATCTCCTCAATCGACACGCCTTCCTTAGGCAGCAGTACAGTCATGTTGTATGTGCGATTGCCGTAGGGCAGAGTGACCGCCTCAAAGGTGTTGTTGCTGAGGTAGCTGAAGTTGTCCTCCTGGTGCATCATTTGTACGCGTTTGATGTCGCGTGTGTAGCCACGGAAGTTTTCTTCTTTCGTCAGCTCCTTTTCAAATGGTGTCTCCCACGTGCCTTCAAAGTAGATGGCGTTCATCAGTACCGCAACGTCAGAAGCCGAAAGTCGATCAACGATCTTCGGAATCATGCCATTGGTCTGTTTGCTGCACCACTGGTTGATTTTGTCTACTGCCTTGCTCGATGAGAAATCAAGACTCTCTACGCCAGCATCGTACATCTTGCCGACTGTGTTTCGGAAGTCGCTTTTCAGCGAGAAGTGTTTGTCGGCAGCTATGTAGTTTGCAATGTTGATTGTTGTCTGCTTGTCGGCGGTTGCCGTACTGTTGAGCAATGCACGATACGACTCGTTAAGAGTCTGCAACGTCACATCGCCGACACCGAGCGATGCGAGTATCTCTTTCTGCGTGTCGCCGTCGGCACCATTCGCCAGCATACCCATCAGATAGGATACGCTAAGCGGTGATATAACTTTGCTCTGCATGTCAATCTGAGTCTTGAACAGATTGACGGCGAACTCATTGCCCTTGTTGATAGTGGCACGCTGGTCGTTTGAGAGAATTAGGTATTTCGCATCGGTATCCATATACGAATTGGGTTTTGTGGCGTTGTCCTCCTTTGCAATCTTGTTTGTTGAAGAGCAACTTGCCAGTGCCAGTGCTGACAAACCGGCAAGTGCTGCAGTCTTTATCTTTTTATTCATATCGTGTTTACTGTTATCCTTTTCTATTATTTACGTTATTCCTCCTCTGGGGTAATCAGCTTGTAGCCCTTGCCATGGATGTTGATAATCTCAATCTGATCGTCGTCCTTGAGATGCTTGCGCAACTTGGTGATGTACACATCCATTGAGCGAGCGTTGAAGTAGTTGTCGTCAATCCATATTGTCTTCAGGGCGAAGTCGCGCTGCAGAATTTCATTGGCATGGCTGCAGAGCAGTGCAAGCAGTTCGTTCTCCTTTGTGGTGAGCTTAGTCTGCTTGTCGCCGATGACGAGCAACTGCTTCTGTGTGTCGAACGTGAAGCGACCGATGTGGTACACCGAGCTCTCCTTGTTCTTCTTGCCACGAACACGGCGGAGGATAGCCTCAATACGGAACACCAACTCTTCCATTGAGAACGGCTTGGTGATATAGTCGTCGGCACCAATCTTGAAGCCTTCGAGGATGTCCTCTTTCATTGTCTTCGCTGTGAGGAAGATGATAGGCACTTCGGTGTTTGCCTGGCGAATCTCCTGAGCAAGGGTGAAGCCGTCCTTCTTAGGCATCATCACGTCAAGAACACAGATGTCGTATTTTGTTTTCATAAAAGCCTTGTAGCCAGCATCGCCGTCAGGGCATAAGTCGGCTGCGTAGCCCTTTGCCTGCAAGTATTCACGAAGCAGCATACCGAGGTTCTCATCGTCTTCACAAAGTAAGATTTTCAAATTGTCTTCCATAATTGTATTATTTAATTGTTTTTATTCTGTTATTTATATTCTAATTGCGCACCTTGCGTGTCGTTCCGTCAGCGTAGCGCACGATGGTGATGCCCTTTACAGGAGCGTTGAGGCGCTGTCCGTCGAGCGAGTAGTAGCCGGTAATGGCGTTTGTATTGTTGTTCACCTGCTTGATGCCAGTCTCGCCCAACTCTACGCGGCATTTAGCTGCGTTCTCGATAGTCGCCTTTATATTGTTGCCATTAGTAACCTTCTTGATAATCAGTGCACAAACGTTCAGCTTCGATTTGTCCTGAATCAGCTTGTGCTGCGAGATGTTCTCGAAAGTTACTTTGTGAGTCTGCATCGTGCCTACGGTATAAGGACGAGTCAGCGAACCCTCTACGCCATACTGCACGCCTTTACTGTCGATGGCAACCTGGTTGAACTCCAGTCCGTATAGGGTAGATTCGTTGCCTTTGAATCTGTCATATTCTGGCAATGCCTGATCGTTCCATTCGCCTACACGGTTAGCCTGTCCCCAATTATCGTTCTTCAGTCCGTCGGCTGTGAGCACGTATGCCACATCGTATTCGGTGCCCTCTTCCACATCCAGACAAGGCAGTACGCTGGATGTTACGTTGATGTCCTTTCCGTCGTATGTAGCTTTTACGCTGATGTCGAAAGATGCAGTCTTGTCCAACTCGTATTTGAAGTTGCTTTGACCGTCAAAGGTGTTCACCTTTTCGTCTCTTGCGCACATGATGAGTGGACGGTTCGTATTACTCCATGTTGAAGACAATATGCTGCTATATGCATTTGTTGCAAGAGCGTCGCCATCGTGTATTGAGATGCCAATGAAGTCGTCCGGATAAAGTCGTTCCAACGACTCCATGATGGCAATACCGCGTGGGCAATACTGGCACCACAATCCGGTTACGTCCTCGAACACCACGCGTTTCTTGGCTGCCTGCAGCACAGTCCAACGCTCGATGTATGTATAGGTAATGCTTGTCTCATTAGGATGTCCGTCCACCTCTGTCACGTTGAAGATGACGTCGCTCTTGCCGAGTGTCTTGCCTGGCTTAATCGGAATCAACACCTGCTGCGTGTTGTCGAACGGAGTCTCGAAGTCGATGGTATGTGGCTCGCTTGACTCCTGTGTGTCGAAGTCGTAGAGCGTGTATGTAATCTGTTTCACCGGATTTGTTCCGTAATTGGTGATATTTATAGGTGCGTTCACGAACTCGTCGTTCGGACTTACCGTCACCTTACCTGCTGTCATTGGCGCTACTTTGTATGAGTCTGCCTTGGCAGTGAGCGTTGCGCCCGTCAGCATGACGAGCAGGAGAGATAGAATGTGTAGTAGGTTTTTCTTCATAGCTATGAATTTTAAGTGTTTATGTTTAAGTGATTAATCCTTTCTTGTTGATATTTTCTTTTATCATATAGCATATTAATCTTTAATTATCGGCAGTTTTATGGTGAACTTCGTTCCCTTGCCGTATTCGCTCTCGATAGAGATGTCGCCGTCGTGGAGCATCACTATTTTCTTCACGTAAGCCAGACCTAATCCGAATCCTTTCACATCGTGCACGTTGCCGGTATGTACACGGTAGAACTTGTCAAACACCTTGCGGAAGTTGTCCTTCTTTATGCCCAATCCAGTGTCGCGCACCGAGAAGTAGAGGTGGTCGTTGTCGTTCCATGTGCGTAGGTATATGTCTACTGGTTGATCGGGCTTGCGATACTTCACTGCGTTGTCCAAGAGGTTGTTGAGCACGTTCTGGAAGTGCACCTCGTCGACGTACAGTGTTGAGTCGATGGCCTCAATCTCTGTGTAGATTTTTCCGCCGGTGTGCTCTACGCGCAGCGAGAATGAGTTGGAGATATTCTCCACCATCTCGTTCAGGTCGAGCTTCTTCTTCTTGAACACCGCCTTCTTGCGGTCGAACATCGACATCTGCAGTACCTTCTCTACAAGGAAGCGCAGTCGTTTCGACTCGTCGAAGATCACCTGTCCCAAGTGCTTCGTCATAGCCGGACTCTTCGTTACCGACTCGTCGTTCATCATCTGTGCAGCGAGCGAGATGCTGGCTATAGGTGTCTTCAGTTCGTGGGTCATATTGTTGATGAAGTCGTTCTTTATCTCGGTGTAGCGTTTCTGTCTGAAAATCACTACTATAGTGAAGATGAACGTCACGAGCAATACGAGCGTGAAGGCTACCGACGGTATCATAAATCTTACTGACGAGAAGATGTACGAACCCATGTCGGGGAAGTGGATGCGCACTACGCCCATCTTCGACTGTGGGTCGTTGCGGAACAGCACCTGCGAATAGGTGAACTCCTCGCCCTCTTCTGTGTAGTCGGGACAACGATACACCTCGCGTCCGTCTTGTGTGCTGACGGTGAAGTGATATGGTATGTTCACTCCGTTGTTCATCAGCTCGGCTTTGAGGTCTTGATCGAGCAGCTTGAAGTTGATGCGCTCCTTAAGCGGACGCTCCGAAGCAGAGTAGAGAATTGAGTAGACCACCTCGTCGAGCAATGCCTTCTGATAGATATAGCGGTTCTTCACAATCTCTTGCAGCGACTTTGAGGCTTCGCTGAGCGAGTTCTTGTCCGTGCTCAGAATCATTCCCTTCGGCATCTGCGACGGCTTTATCGTGATAGTCTTCAGCTCGAACGATGAATATACCGTGCCGTCCTTTCCTGCAACGCTGTATTGGTGCGACTGCTGTATGCTTCCGTCCAACTGTCCTGAGCGTGTGCCGATGGAGTCTTTGCGGAAAGCGCGTCGCTCTGTCTCGTTCACGTCTTTCTCAAGATAGCGCAGAGTCTCGTTGAGCTCCAGGTTGCGTGATGCCTGATACAAGGCGCGGTTGACCGACTCGTCAAACTGCTCCTTCTTCATGTCCACCATTGCCTGGATGTATTTTAGCTGAAGGAATAGCAAACCAAGGAAAGAAAATCCCATAATGATTGCTATTGTCCATATCGTTTTTTTCTTCATAATTTAAAATCTTACATCTGCAAAGATAGAAATCTTAGTTGATACTAAAGTTGAAATAGTTAATAAAAAACGAAAGATTCGCAATTATTAACCAAATTAAGCGGTTATAATTGCGAATCTTTAATTATACGTATTGTATATGTCTGCTTACTGTCTCGAACTGATAAAGCCTTCGAGGTTTTCGTATTTGCGTTTCATCAGTCGGTTGTAGACGTTGCGCAGCCACAGTCGGTGGGTAGCAATGAAGCCTAATCCGATGAGTAGCATTGTAACGTAAGCGACGTTCTCTGAGAATATTGACTGTAATACATTAACAAGAATGTTTGGCACGATGAACACGATAGCCACTAATACTAATTGTATGTAGTTAGTCTTCAGACCTGCCTTGTCAGTCATCTTGGTGTTCAGCGGAATAGTTATCTTGTTGTAGATAGCCGTCTGAAAGGCGATGAAGTACTGGAAACCCATTGTGAATATCAAGTAGCTCACAAGCATCAGCAGCGACCATTTGCCGCTTATCACTGCAGGCAGCATAAGCAGGAACGGCGCAATCAGTAGCAGAGAGTAGAACACATACTTTGCCTTGAGCAGTGAGAGGATGTTCTCGCGGTGTGTCAGCATACAGTCGATGTAGTTGCCCTCGTAGCTCATCAGTCCGAGCAGGTTCATTGTGCCGAATATCATAAACGCATACAGTCCCCAGAAGTTTGTCATGCCGCTTGAGTCGTACACGTCCGACAAAACAATAAACGCGCAGGTCATAGCCATAGTGAAGAAGCCCGATTTCAAGTCTTTCTTCGGAGTGGCGTTCCTAAGCAGCAGCTTTATCTCGAGTTGCATGAAGAGTCCAATCTCGCCATACTTCTCGAAGAAGGCAAACTTATTGACCTTCTTCACACTCTTCTTCACCTCCGTGCGCATCAACTCGCGCTCTATACTTACGTATTGCAGTCGGCGGTTGACAGCAGTAATGCCTGCAAGCACCACGATTGCAATAAAGATTGGTAGCACGTTGTGCTTGTCGAGCATCGTACCGACGGTGGAGTAGAGGTTGCAGAACTGATTCCAACCAGCATTGCTGCCAACGTACAGCGGCATTGCTTCTATACCATATATAATAATAGGTAGTATCCACCATATTACCGAGCGGTTGATGAGCGTGCGTGCTATCGCGTACCACTGGCTGTTGATGAGGATGAGCATCAGGCAGAGCAGCATTGTCAGCGTGGCTGTTACCATGCCGTAGCTGAACACTATTGACATCAATGCGTAGGGCAGGAAGAATGCAAACCAGACAAAGTTGCTTTTGCTGATGAGCGAGCTGTATATGAAGGCGTCGATGCATGTGTATCTTGGCAATGGTAGTAGTATGTAGGGCTTGATGATGTGTGCAGGTGTCTGCTGCATCGTAAACCTCATGTTGAAGTCGACAAGTAGCAGAAACGGTATGCCTATGCACAGATTTTCGGTTGCCGTTGCAGTGATGTCGCTATTTACAATGAGTGATAAACCAACCGCCAGTCCCATAAGGTAGATGACGATAATGAGGATAGAGAATAAAATGAAAAACTTGGCAAACTTGTTTTCCCTTGCGCTCAGACTGCGGTCGTCGGCAAGCTTACGATGCCGCAACAGCAGTCTGATAAGTTCAAATTTAGGGATGGTGCATTTCATGTTGTATTTGTCTGAAGCCAAGTCGTCGACCTTAAAATCTTATCTAAGGTCGATAACTTCAGCTGTGGGATAATCCTTTGAGTTGAATGTGAAGATTGCGTTAGAGAGGCTCTTCGGCGAGAAGTTGCTCACCGTGATGGTGCTCCACTTTCCCTTGTGCTTCATCTTTACCTTTGATGGCACACCCGTCTTACGGTTGATGGTGATGTACATCTCCGCGATGCTTTTGTTTTTGTTCTGTGCCACGAGATGCACCTCGTCGTTTGCGCCAGAGGTTGTAGCCGACATCTTGTAACCCGTCTTATATATATTGATGAACGAGTAGGGGTTCATCATCTGCTGTTGTGCCTGTGTAGGCGTACTTACGTTCACCTCGTTGTTCTTCTTCATGTACGTCCACTGCGTCTTGCCGTTGTACCATACTGTCATTTGCGATGTGCGAGCGTTGAACTTGTTGCCCTTAATGGCTATGGTGCCCGACACGGTTCCGGTTGAAGCATTGTTCATTGTGAACGAAGCACTTGCTCCGCCCGATCTGCCTATTACTTTTGCCGTGCGGTCCAGTATCTTTCGTGCTGCGGCATCGTTCTTCTGTGCTGCACTTGTGCTTACACCAAGCCAAGCCATGCACATTGTAATGATAATTCCTAAAAACAAACGTCTCATAATTCTACTATGTGTTTTGTTATTTATATCCAGTTTCTTATTAACCTCTCAGTTGGTTCATGATAGCTGTCAGCTGGCCCTCGTCAGCGATGAGCACATCGCGCGGCTTACTGCCGTGTGCTGCGCCCACGATGCCTGCCTTCTCAAGCTGGTCCATGAGTCGTCCGGCACGGTTGTAGCCGATAGAGAAGCGACGCTGTATCATACTCGTACTGCCTTGCTGACTGACGATAACGGAGCGTGCTGCCTCCTCGAAGAACGGGTCGAGACTGCCCATGTCTGCACCGCCCGTGTTGCCGCTGCCCTCTGAATCGTCGCCCTTCGGTTCTGGCAGTTCCATAGGATGTGTCGGACCCGACTGATGTTCGATGAATTCGTTAATCTCGCCGATCTCTTTCGTGCTGATGAATGCACACTGCACACGTGTCGGCTCGTTGCCGTTGAGGTAGAGCATATCGCCCATACCGATGAGCTGGTTAGCACCCGGACGAGGATGATGCGCGAGTCCATCATCGAGCTCACCTTGAAGGCGATACGTCCAGGGAAGTTCGCCTTGATGTTACCAGTGATGATTGATGTGGTAGGACGCTGTGTGGCAATAATCATATGTATGCCGACAGCACGTGCCAACTGAGCGATACGTGCTATAGGCATTTCCACCTCCTTGCCGGCTGTCATGATAAGGTCGCCGAACTCGTCGATGATAACCACTATGTACGGCATGAACTCGTGACCGTGTTCCGGGTTGAGTCGGCGGTGCAGGAACTTGTCGTTATATTCCTTTATATTACGCGCACCGGCGAGCTTCAGCAAGTCGTAGCGGTGGTCCATGAGTGTACACAGACTCTTCAGCGTGCGTACTACCTTTGTCACATCGGTGATGATTGGCTCGTCGTCGTCGTCCACCTGTGCCATGAAGTGGTCAGCGATAGGCGAGTAGACACTGAACTCCACCTTCTTCGGGTCGATGAGCACGAGCTTCAGTTCGTTCGGGTGTTTCTTGTAGAGCAGCGAAGTGATGATGACGTTCAGACCTACCGACTTACCTTGACCCGTAGCACCGGCTACGAGCAGATGTGGAATCTTCGTAAGGTCTGCCATGAACACCTCATTGGTGATGGTCTTTCCGAGCACGATAGGCAAGTCGTACTTCGTTTCCTGAAACTTCTTCGAGTTCAGAATACTCTCCATCGATACATTATGGCGCTTTTTGTTCGGCACCTCAATACCGATAGTGCCCTTGCCCGGGATTGGTGCAATGATACGCACGCCGAGAGCCGAAAGGCGTAGCGCGATGTCGTCTTCGAGATTGCGTATCTTTGTGATGCGAATGCCCTCTGCCGGCGTAATCTCGTAGAGCGTGATAGTCGGACCAACTGTAGCTTTTATCTCGCGTATCTCGATGCCGAAACTCTTGAGCACCTTGATAATCTCTTCGTTATACGCCTTTATTTCATCCATATCGATGTATGGCTTGCCGTCGTTCTCGTCTTTGGTGAGCAGACTAAGTGTCGGGTACTTGTATCGTGTGAATGGTTCAAGCGGATTAATCGGCGTATTGATAGCCTCGTCGGTGAGTTGTTCGCCCTTCGCTTTTTCGTCTTTACCCACCTCTACGGTCAGTTTTTCGCCATCCGTTTTGATTGGGGTAGGGGTTGGAGTAGCGGTTATTATCGGTTCGGATGTAGCCTTGCTTGGTTTCTTTGCTCCGAGATTAGAGAATTCGGTGAGGTCTATAACCGGTGTTGGTTCGCTCTCTTTTCCCGTTTCTTTAGCAGAGTTTGTTGTCTTATCATCTTCCGTGCTTAACTTGGTGTGCCCATCCTCAATGCCCGTTGTGTCGCTGTCGGTGTTCGATAGTTTGTCCGTAACAATCTCCGATGCTTTGCCCGTGAAGCTCTTTATGGGGTTGAACATACGGCGCACCCATGTGATGGTCTGCTTGCTGACGAATGTGAGCAACGCTATCGCCGTGAAGAATAAAACAGCAGTTAGTCCCGGAGGTCCAATCACATTTTCGGTGAAGTCAACGCAGACTGATCCGTGGTAGCCACCAGGGTTGAAAATAGCCTCTGGCATGAGTGGTGCGAGTACCTTAGCAAGGAACACCGACAACCATATCATGGCTATGCCCATTCCGAAGAACCACTTCCAAATGTTCAGCATATATATCTGCATCATCTTTATGCCCGAAACAAGCAAGAAGCAAGGCACGAAGAATGCTGCGTAACCAAAGTTTTTAGTAACGAGGGTGTAGGATAATATAGCTCCCATTGAGCCACAATAGTTCTTAAACACCTTGCCTTGATTGAGCCATTCGCCAGGGCGTGTGTGTTCGAGCAGGCTTTGGTCTTCAGCTCCCGTATTTATGTAAGAGAACAATGCCACGAAGGTATAGACAGCGAACAGTGCTATCACCATGCCCAACAGGAAGTCGGTACGCTCGCTTTTGAGAATACTTTGCAGTCCTATTGCTTCTTTAAAATTAGAGGCTTTGCGCTCCGTCTTTTTCTTTGCCATATATTTTGTTTGAAATTGTGTTCATATATTAGGAGATATGGGCATCCTGCCCATACCACGCACCCTGCCATACCACGCATCCCACGCAGTAGGAGGTATAGGCATCCTGCCTAAATTGTTTACAAAATTAGTGGAAAAAAGTTGGAAACGACCATAAATTCGCAACTTTTTTCTAATTTTGCAAAATCTTTCCACATCAAGATGAAAACAATATACAATAAATTTGATAAAAGCATTATAAATTCTCTGCCATTGGTCGATTTTCAGGGTCGGATAACAGTGGTACTCAACGAGTCAGAAGCCGACCGCGCTGTCGACTATCTTCTCACGTGCGACGTGTTGGGGGTCGACACCGAGACGCGCCCAGCATTCCGTCGTGGGCAGAACCATAAGGTTGCGCTATTGCAAGTTGCTACCCACGACCAATGCTTTCTGTTCCGTCTCAACCACATCGGTTTGCCCGATTCGCTCGTGCGCTTGCTCAGCAACAAACTCGTGCCAATGATTGGTCTTTCGTGGCACGACGATCTGCTCTCGCTCCATCGCCGTCGCGAGTTCGAACCGGGTTGGTTCATCGACATCCAGGACATCATCGGCAATATCGGTGTCGAGGATAAAAGCCTGCAAAAGCTCTACGCCAACCTCTTCGGCGAGAAAATCAGCAAACGACAGCGCCTCACCAACTGGGAGGCGGACGTGCTTACCGACAAGCAGAAGGAGTATGCCGCTATCGACGCATGGGCGTGCATAAAGCTCTACAACGAGATAATGCAACTGATGGCTACCCACGACTACGAATTGAAGATAGTCGAAGAAGAATAAAACTACGCACCCCACCAGGGGGTGCAGTGGTCCCCACTGCACCAACCAAATAGATATTAATGAGAGTGTGTCAAAATTCGTAAGCGG
>OHSI01000588.1_pt1 | contig 22661 bp, 18 predicted proteins | sample 1578641 | NCBI WGS metagenome assembly OHSI01 (sample SAMEA3879535, study PRJEB24766) | human gut metagenome | biome: human-associated habitat; feature: feces | place: USA | collected 1985/1987 | reverse complement strand
TCTTTCGTTGGCAAGGTAGACCTGCCCGAATGACCGCCCGACCTATCCGGCGCAAGAGCTAAGTGCCGGATAGGAACGGCAAAATTTTTTACACTTCTTTTACTTCTTTATCTCACATGAGAAAACGCTCAGGGCTTTTTGTGTCGGAAAAATCGTCATCTTATTCGAATCTTAAGTAGTCGGATTATCAAATCAAGTACAACATACAGCCTTAATAATAAACGTTTATGACAAACTTGACCCCTCCGTTTTCACGGAGGGGTCTGATGTTATTGCTCTAAAAACCGTTTTATCAGAATGCCTTCTTGTAGATTTCGAGAATCTCGTCGGAGTTGGTTTCTCTGGGATTGCCGCCTGTGCATACATCGTTGAATGCGGCTACTGACAGATCCTTGAGGTCTTCTTCCTTGACATTGATCTCGTGGAGCTTCTGAGGAATATTTATCGACAGTGACAGCTTGCGTACAGCTTCAACAGCAGCCTTTACGCCTTCTTCATCTGTCATATTCTCTGTACCCTGTACGCCTATAGCCTTTGCTATAGCCTTGTACTTGGGCTTTGCGGGGCTTTCTGCGTTATATTCCATAACGTAGGGGAGCAGAAGTGCGTTTGCAACACCGTGGGGTGTATCGTAGAATGCACCGAGAGGGTGAGCCATCGAGTGAACGATACCAAGACCTACGTTCGAGAAGCCCATACCTGCTATGTACTGAGCAAGTGCCATAGTTTCTCTTGCCTTGGGGTCGCCCTGAACGCTGTCGTACAGTGAGCCTGCGATAAGCTCGATAGCACGAAGCTCAACCATATCGGACAGCTCCCACGCACCCTTTGTGATATATCCTTCGATAGCGTGTGTCAGTGCGTCCATACCTGTAGATGCACACAGACCCTTAGGCATGCCCATCATAAGATCGCTGTCTACGATAGCTACTACGGGAATATCCTTGGGATCTACGCAAACCATCTTCTTCTTGTTTGCTTCGTCTGTGATAACGTAGTTGATAGTAACCTCTGCCGCTGTACCCGATGTTGTGGGAAGTGCAATCAGCGGAACGCTCTTGTTCTTTGTGTCTGCAACGCCCTCAAGCGATACAACATCCGCAAAGTCGGGGTTAGCTATAATGATGCCTACAGCCTTAGCTGTATCCATAACTGAGCCGCCGCCTACCGCTACGAGTGAGTCAGCGCCCATCTCCTTGAACTTTGCAACACCTGTCTGAACATTTGCAACTGTGGGGTTTGCCTTAACGTCACTGTATATTTCATAGGCGATTCCTGCCTTGTCAAGCTCTGCCGTAACCTTTGTAGCTACTCCGCATTCAAGCAGTACCTTATCGGTAACGAACATTACCTTTTTAAGTCCTCTGCCTGTAAGCTCGGGAACGAGGTTTTCTCTTGCGCCTGCGCCGAAATATGAAGTTTCGTTAAGTATAAAACGATTAGCCATTGGTTTTTACCATCCTGTTCTTTGAATTTAAAGCACGGAATATATATATTTCCGTTTGCTGTATTCATTATACTACATTTGGTCAAAAAATGCAACACTTTTCACAAAAGTTTTACATTTATCGCGGGAAATATATGTAAAAGTTACATTAAAGGTATTTCTTGTAACCCGGATGCTTGCCTGTAACGCCGTATTGTTCTCTCATGCCGATAAGTCTGTCGATATTGTCGGGAGTAATATCCTTTACACCGCCGAGCAGACGTGCAACAAGAGAAATGTGAGCCTGAAGCTCCATTGTTTCCATTCTGTAGTATGCTGTGATAAGGTCTGCACCTACTGTCAGAGCACCGTGGTTTTCAAGGAGCATACAATCGTGATCCTTTAAGTAAGGAGCGATTGCTTCGGGTACTTCATAGGTCGAGGGCGTGCCGTAGGGAGTGAGCGGTATTGAGCCAACTCCGATTACAGTTTCTATCATGCAGTAATCATCCATAGGCAGATGAGCGCAGGCAAAGCCGGTTGAAACGGGAGGATGAGCGTGAACTACTGCGCCTACATCGGGACGCTCCTTGTAGCATCTCAGGTGCATCTTTACCTCTGAAGAGGGACGGAAGCCCTCAGCGGCTTCAAGTATGTTGAAGTCATCATCAATAAGACCTATCTTTTCGGGAGTGATGAACGCCTTGCTGACGCCTGTCTGCGTCGCAAGATACTTGCCCTCGCCAACCTTTACGGTTACGTTGCCGTCATTTGCGGCAACCCAGCCCTTCTGCCAGAGCTTGTGGCAGATGTCTACCATTTGTTCTTTAATTTCTTCGTACATATTTATATCCTTTCAAGTTGCTGCTGTATGCTTAAACAACGCCCTTCTGGAGCATTATGTTTGCGTATACGGCTTTTTCGCCTGTTGCGATTATTGCATAGGCGGTCTTTGCCTGTTCGTAGAATTCAAAACGTTCTATCTGACCGATAGCGTTGTTTCCTCTTTCGTCGTGCTTTGCGACTATTGCTTTGTATTCGTCCCATATAGGAGTTTTTGCTGTGTCGCCCGGCATTACCTGCATAAGATTTACAGGCTTTTCAACGTAAGTATCAAGAGGGAACAGCGTCAGTATCGCATCAAGCAGTTCGGGTACGCCGTGACCGTCTGCACGGATAACCTTGCAGTTTTTACCCATACTCTCGGCAGGGAAGTTGCCGTCTGCTATTATTATTCTGTCGCTGTGACCCATTTCACAAAGGGTCTTGAGCAGCTCGGGCGATAATATCGCAGGAATATTCTTAAGCATTATTTCACCTTCTCAAGATAGATTTTATAGTATTTGTTCCATTCGGCTGTATTTTCGGGAGCAAACGTACAGAGCTTTTCCGAATCGGCTATAATTTTTCTTGCCGTTTCTATATCCCTTATCTCCCCGTCAGCTATAAGCTGAATTGCTATATTGCCGTAGGAGGTCGCCTCGACAGGTCCGCTTGAAACCTCTATGCCGAGCGAATCGGCGGTAAGCTCCGACAGGAATTTATCCTTTGTTCCGCCGCCGACCATATAGAGCTTTGAAAACTTCTTGTTTGTGCAGTCCTCAAGTTCGTTCACGGCTGTGCGGTACTTCATCGCAAGGCTCTCATAGATACAGCGCATAACCTCGCCGTCATTTTCGGGAACATACTGTCCTGTTTTTTTGCAATATTCCTTTATTCTTTCGGGAATGTTTCCGGCAGGGGTAAATTCGGGAGCGTCAACATCTATAAAGCACCTGAACGGCTCGGCTTTTCTCGCCATATCCTCAAGTTCGGCAAAGGTGTACTGCCTGCCCTCTCTAATCCACTGACGGCGGCTCTCCTGAATGAGCCACAGACCGATTATGTTTTTTAAGAACGATGTCTTTGCACCGTAGCCGGTTTCGTTTGAAACGTTGAGCTTTGCGGATTTTTCGTTTATTACGGGAGCGTCAAGCTCTGTGCCGAGAAGCGACCATGTTCCGCACGACAGGAAAGCAAAGTCCTTTTCGACTGCTGGTACTGCGACCATCGCACTTTGCGTATCGTGACCGCAGGCGGCGATTATCTTTGCGGGCTTTATATCAAGCTCCTTGCAGATTTCATCGGACAGTGTGCCGACTACCGTTCCGCCGGGTACTATTTCGGGCAGAAGCGAATGCTTAATTTTAAGATGTTCACAGCATTCTTCCGACCACGTTTTCGTATTTGCGTCAAAAAGCTGTGTAGTTGACGCTATCGACATTTCCGCAACGGGCTTTGCACCAAGATAATATGCGAACAGATCGGGCATCATAAGCATCTTGTCGGCTCTGTCAAGCAGTTCGGAGCGATTCCTTATTATGCTTAAAAGCTGGAATGCCGTGTTTATTTCCATTATCTGAATGCCTGTCTTTTCGTACAGCCTGTTATGGTCAATAAAACGCTTGCTGTAGTCCAAAGTGCCTGCTGTTCTGCTGTCACGGTAATGCACAGGGTTTTCGAGCAGTCTTCCCGATTTGTCGATCAGGCCGAAGTCAACGCCCCATGTATCTATCGCAATGCTGTCTATCTCGCCGTATTCCTTTGATTTTATAAGTGACTGCTTTATCTCGTGGAACAGGCGGAGAAAATCCCAGTACATTGTCTTTCCGAGTATCACGGGATCGTTTGAAAAGCGGTGGATCTCTGTGAGTTTAATTACAGTGCCGTCAAAAGAGCCGATAACGGCTCTTCCGCTTGACGCACCGAAGTCAATGGCAAGTACGTTTTTCATACTGCCGCCTTATCTTATGTTGCGGTACATAGGACCGTAAGCGTTGCAAGCTCTGAAGTCCTGACCTTCCTTATCCATACCGAATGCGTTCCAAGCGGCAGGACGGAATATATCCTTTTCGGGTACGTTGTGCATAGCAACGGGTATTCTCAGCATAGAGCAGAGTGTGATAAGGTCTGCGCCTATGTGACCGTAGCTTATAGCGCCGTGGTTTGCGCCCCAGTTGTTCATTACATCGTAGGCTGTCTTGAATGCGCCCTCGCCTGTTGTTCTCGGAGCAAACCATGTGCAAGGCCATGTGTAGTCTGTACGCTTCCACAGCTTGTCTGTAACTTCATCGGGAAGATGAACTGTCCAGCCTTCTGCAATCTGTAATACGGGGCCAAGACCTTTTACAAGGTTAAGTCTTATCATTGTGCAGGGCATTTCAGCTTCTGTTACAAATCTTGATGAATATCCGCCGCCTCTGAAATAGCCGAGATCGGCATAGTTCCATGTGGTAGCGTCAAGAATATTGTCAATATCCTTGTCTGTAACGTCATACCACGGCTTCATAACGCCGTTGCCGTTTTCATCTGTAGCCTTACCGCAGGCATCAAGGCAGGCGGCACCTGAGTTTATAAGGTGGATAAATCCGCCGCTCTGCTTTGCAACACCCTCAAGCTCATAGCCTGTGGCTTTCTTTACAGCTTCGGGACTCCAGTATGTACGCACATCGGCAAATATCTGAGCACGGTTTGTGAGCAGCTTCATAAACAGCATTCCAAGACCGTTGAGAACATCGTTTTCTGTAGCGAGAATGTAAGGCTCTCTTGCACCGTTCCAGTCAAACGATGTATTCAGCATAGCCTCGGGGAAGTCGCAGTTGGGGTAGAAGTCTGTCCACTGACGCTGACCCTGGAAGCCTGCGGCGATAGCGTTATGACCTACCGATTCTTCCTCACAGCCTGCGGGGAGGTTCTTGTTGCCGTTCATCAGATCCTTTATAATGCACATCATCTTAACGACAAATTCCCAGTCCTGTTCTTTCTGCTCGTCTGTGCGGCGGAACTGCTCGGGGTTCTTGTCAAAGCCTTCCTTGCACTTTTCACGGGTCCATTTAAGAGCCTTCTGATATTCGGCTTCATCATAAATACCCTCTGTCATTCGGCGGATTATTTCTACCTCATCGACAGACTCAACACGCATACCGAGATATTCTTCTATAAATGCGGGGTCGATGATAGAGCCGCCGATACCCATTGTGATAGAGCCTATCTGTAAGTATGACTTGCCTCTCATTGTAGCGCAGGCAACAGCCGCTCTGCCGAAACGCAGGAGCTTTTCCTTTACGTCCTCAGGGATAGATGTGTCGTCTGCCTCGCATACATCGTGACCGTAGATGCCAAATGCGGGTAAACCTTTCTGTGCGTGTGTCGCAAGTACGGATGCAAGGTATACAGCACCGGGACGCTCTGTGCCGTTGAAGCCCCATACACCCTTTATCGTCATAGGATCCATATCCATTGTTTCTGCGCCGTAGCACCAGCAGGGAGTAACTGTGAGCGTTATATCAACGCCGCACTTCTTGAACTTATCCGCACAGGCTGCCGCCTCGGCAACTCTGCCTATAGTAGTGTCGGCAATAAAAACCTTTACGGGTTCGCCGTTTGAATATCTGATATTTTCCTCGAACAGTTTTGCGGCTGATTTTGCCATGTTCATAGTCTGCTCTTCAAGAGATTCTCTTACCTTGAGAACACCTCTTCTGCCGTCAATCGTGGGACGTATGCCTATTACGGGATAATCGCCTATAAGTCTGTTTTCGCTCATGATAAAATATTTCCTTTCTGTAAAATACAAAACGTTTTCGGTGCTTTACACCATTGCCTTTATTTTAGCACCTCTGTTATCTTTTTGTCTTGTTTTATTCTCGGAAATTGTATGACGATATTAACATTTTTGATAGGCAGACTAAAATTTTGTAAAATCGCTTTAAAAGAGTTCGCTTTTGTGATATAATTTAAATTATGAATCTTAGAATTGGTTTCTTTAAGGAGATAGAAAGTATGAGAATGTTCTTAGCGATACTTGCTTGCAAAGTGTCGAAGTGTTTACTTAGACTTATCGGCAGGGGCAGCAGTCTGCCGGGTGATATAGCACTTAAAATCTGCCCCGATGTACTGTCAAGGGTGAAACTACCCGAACAGGTCATTGCGGTTACGGGAAGCAACGGAAAGACATCGACCGTTGAGATGATTGCACAGGTAATGCGTAAATCGGGAAAAAAGGTTATATGGAATAAAGAAGGCTCAAATCAGATAGCGGGAGTTACAGCGATAATATTATCCAACTGCACATTCGACGGAAAGGTAAAGGGTGATGTGCTTTTACTTGAATCTGATGAGAGATACGCAAAGTATTCATTTAAATTCTTTGCACCTACGCACTATATAATTACAAATCTCTACCGTGACCAGCTTACGAGAAACGGTCATCCCGAATGGGTCTATGAATCGGTAAAGGAGAGTATCAGACCAGAATCACAGCCTATCCTCAATGCCGATGATCCGCTTGTTTCGAGATACGGCAAGGACAGGGATAATGTGATATGGTTCGGTATGGATAAGCAGGATTTCAGCACAGACCACGCTACAGGCGTATATAATGACGGTGCGTTCTGCCCCGAATGTAAGCACAGAATGAGCTATGACTACTATCACTATGCACATATCGGAAGCTATCACTGCGACAACTGCGGACATAAAAAACACGATACGCAGTACACTGTAACGAATGTCGATTATGACAGCGGTATTGTTACGATAAACGGCAAATATAAGATAAAACTGCTGTTCAAGAGCGTTTATAACGTATATAACATTCTTGCCTGCTTTGCGGCTTGCTCTATTGTCGGAATTGACGGTGATGTCATAGCAGACGAACTGTCACACTATTTCCTTAAGAGCGGACGTATTTTGCAGTTCAAACTTGGTATGAACAAAGGCACATTCCTTATTGCAAAGCACGAAAACTCCGTTGCAAGCGACCGTGTATATGATTATATCATAAGAAAAAATCAACCCTGCTCGGTAATCATAATAATAGATTCGGTAAGCCGTCGTTATTCAACGGGTGAAACAAGCTGGCTGTGGGATATTGACTACGGTGTACTTAAAGCCGACTGCATACAGCATCTTTATCTGCTCGGCAGACACGCAAAGGATCTTGAAACAAGGCTTTCGTATACGGATATTGATATAGCTAAGGTGACTGTGAACGAGGATATTCCTGCGGCACTTGATGAAATTGCAACTAAACCGCTCGGCAAGCTGTATACTGTCACCTGCTTTTCGGATAAGGAGAAGTTCTTGTCAAAAGTAGAGCTTACGCAGGCAGAGGAGGACGTATGAGGATAATTCATTTATTTGCGGATCTGTGCAATCTTTACGGCGATTACGGCAATGTATGCGGCTTGAAAAGAGCACTTGAAAATAAAGGGCAGAACATTGAAATTGAATATCAGTCGATAGATGATGAGATAGATGTTTCGGGTGCTGATTTTGTGTTTATCGGCTCTGCTACCGAGAGAAACCAGAAAGTAGCACTTAATTATCTGCAAGGCTATAAGGAAAATATAAAATCCGCTCTTGATAACGGTACGGTAATTCTTGCAACGGGCAATTCGTTTGAGATTTTCGGACAGAGCGTTACCGACTGTGACGGTGTAAAGCACGAGGGCCTTTCGTTCTTTCCTTACGAAACGGTTGAAGGAAAAGAGAGGATTGTTACCGACAGCCTTTGCGACACATCGCTGTGTGGCGGAGATATAATAGGCTTTGTGAATAAGGCAAGCCTTACAACCGGAGCTACCTCACCGCTGTTTGATGTAAAGCAGGGAAGCGGAAACGGCAAGGATGACAACAAAGAGGGTGTTCATTACGGTAGTTTCTACGGCACTCATCTTATCGGTCCTGTGCTGATAAGAAACCCTCAGCTGTGCGAATACTTTGCGGATATGATTATAAAGAAACAGTAAGCTGAGATATGCTTTTACAGCCGTGCAATGTGCGTATTAAGTGAAAAAGGTTCATTGATATTGCAATTAAGCACGGAATGTCGTATAATGTGAATTATGTGGCAGTAATATGTGAAAGAATGGTGGAGTCACCTTGACTAATTTTAATAAATCTGAGTATATCACAATAATAAGCGAGCGGAAGAAAGTAGTGATTTCCGTCAGCTCTATACTATACATAGTAATGGAAGGCAAAACAGCCGAGATACACCTGTCGGACGGAAAGATATATAATACAAGAATGACCTTTGTGGCTCTTGAAGCAATGCTGGGTGACGGCTTTATCAAGGCACACAGAGGATGTATAGTATCGGCTATGGCTATTCACGAAATATCCGATATGATAGACCTTGTAAACGGCGAAAAACTCGAATACGCACGCCGCAGGAAGAATAACATAATCGAAAGCCTGCAGACGAGCAGAAAGAGGATAATAAAAGGCTTTGATCATGACGGTGTGCCGGATACCGAAGAGCAGTATCACGACTATTACCGCTCCTTTGATGAGATGCCGTTTGCGTTTACCGATATTGAGATGGTGTTCAACGAGGAGTGTGAAGCGGTAGACTGGATATTCCGCTATGCAACGAAGCGCTTGCAAGGCTGGAAAAGCTCCCGCTCGAAAAGCTGATCGGACAATCTTTCGGTACGCTGTTCAGCAATATGGACGCTAAGTGGCTGAAAGGATATGAGCGTTCAACGCTTTACGGCGAAACGCTTGAGCTTATGGACTACAGCCCCGAGATAGATACGCATCTTAAGGTAATATGCTTTCCGACGTTCAAGGGACACTGCGGATGTATCTTGTTTGATGTTGATAAGATATGGTTTGAACAGCACAGTGAGGACTCCGCAAAGACATTGCGAGATATTACGCAAAGATGCCGAATAACAAGTAAAGTAAATAATATAATCTGTGCCGCCTATTTGGGCGGCATTTCAAATTTTTACTACAAACTAAGACCCCGCTCTTTTGAGCGGGGTCAGCTTTATGTTGGTTTTATCTGTCTTTTTTTAGCATTGATACGCCGATAGCAACTGTTGCTATCATTGAGATTATATAGCTGAAAATAAGGTCACTTATGAATCCACCGGTCATAGAATCTATACCATCAAGACCTGTGTGAAGGTCAACCTGCTTCATCAGATCAAAAAGTCCGAAGAATACGCCAAAGAAGCCATTGTAACCAAGCAGGGAAAGGGCTTCTTCCATTCCCGGTTGGCTGAGCAGCTCCCAGGTGTAGATGAACATATTGCTGACAAGAACCATAACAAGCACTATTACAATGCTGATAATAAGTCCCAGTGTATCAAACTTCTTTCCGAACAGGTGATAACCGAATATTGTCGAGAATGCCATTGCAATGCCGCCGAGATATGAAATATATCCGAGCTTTCCTATAATTATCCATACGGCACAGCCTATAAGCGAGAAGATGATAGCGCCGAGTATGCCCATAACAGGGTTCGCAGGCTGTGATATAGCGGTTGGCCTTCCTGCAACGAATCGTCCGTCATTGCCGAAGCTGTTCATCGGCCGTTGAACAAATCCTCCGTTATTCATCGGCTGCTGAACAAAGCCGCCGTTAGAATTCATCGGTGAATATGCAGGCTGTGAAAATCCTCCGCTGATAGGAGGAAGGTTGCTGTTTGACGGAGGCTTGAGTTCAGCCAGCGACTGAGCGGTTGAATATCCGGTGCTTTCGGGTGCTGTTGCAGGGTCGACCGAGTCCATTGAATTGTTGCTCGTCGCAGGGGGAAGAACCGTTGTCGGCGTAACGACAACCTGATCATCGGCTATCGGCTGAGTCACAGGAAAAGGTATTCCGTAAATTCCAACGGCACTATTTGCTGTTTGCTGTGTCTGATTTACAGCAGGCTGTTGCATAGGCTGCGGTACAGGCTGAGAATCAATAGGCTTTGCACTCTGCGTCACAGCCGCTTTTTCTGCGGCATCTTCTTCGCTTTGAACGCACATTTTACAAAGCTGTTTTAAATTGCCGTCGGCCGCTTTTGCAAAGCTAAGACCGATTGAAGAATTGCATCTGGCACAGGCATTGCTGTAGTAGTTTGCGGAATAATACTTTACCATATCGGTAATGAAACGCTTTATGTCAAGCACTGCCTGAGCGTCATCGTTTCCTGCGAAAAGTACAGCAGATATATTCGGCTCGCCCGCCTTGTATGCCTTTACAAAACTGTTCTCAGGCTTTGACATATATTCCTTGAAAAAGTCATCGACAGTTTTTGTGGTGAGGGCGCTTTTTCTTGCCCACGAGTTGAAAATAATACAGTTTTTATCATTGAGCGCCCGAAGTGTAAACCCGTAGCCTACATATGTACCGCAGGCATAGTTGTCTGCGTCAAGGGTCAGTGCCAGTTCGGGCTTTAAACGTAATAGTACGTTGCTTACCATTATATTTCCTCCAAAATTGCTTTAACGTGATTATAAGGTGAACCCTTACTGACTTATTTTACTATAATTTAGCTTTCATGTCAATAGAAAACGCACAGCGGACAAGCAAAATGATAATAAAAAATGCTCCCGTATTACAGGGAGCAATCTTTATTGCAGCTTTAGCTATAATCAGTTAGCACGCTCAACCTTACCTGAACGAAGGCAACGAGAGCAAGCGTGTACTCTGCAAGGAGTACCGTTTACGATAGCCTTAACCTTCTGAACGTTGGGCTTAAAAGCTCTGTTTGTACGTCTGTGTGAGTGAGAAACCTTGATGCCGAAAGAAACGCCCTTTCCGCAGATATCACATTTTGCCATGGGGTTTGCACCTCCTTCAATACTTGCTTTTATCTTGCGGCGGATAACGAGTCCGCCATTCACTATTTAACATATAGCGATACAACATTAATATTTTAACAGAAACCACAGCAAATTGCAAGTGTTTTTTTATAATTTCTCGAAAAAATTTTACTTATCAACAACTTGTACAATTATATCAGATGTTTTCTGTGGCTTTTGTGCAATCAGAACACAAAAGTATATACGCTGTCTGGCAGTGTTTCAAAGGAAACTATGCCGTCATTTGATAACATAGGTACCGATTTTCCGTCGCAGAGGATAGCCTCACAGCTTGATTTGATGCGGCAGACACCGCCTACAGTCGACTTTATTGTTACCGCTGTGGGATTGAAGTTCTCCCACTTTGCGTCGATTACAAATCCGTGTCTTGCACAAAGGCCCGTGAACGCACCGTTTCTCCATGCGTCAGGTGCCGCAGGAAGAAGTTCTATGTAACCCTCGTGGCTCTGTATCAGCATTTCCGCAATTCCTGCGCTTCCGCCGAAGTTTCCGTCAAGCTGGAACGGAGGATGGAAATCAAACAGGTTATCAAACGTACAGCCTCTCAGCAATCCCTGTAAGATAGAGTAGGCACGGTTGCCGTCCTTTACTCTTGCCCAGAGGTTGAGTTTATATGCTCTTGCCCAGCCTGTTGATTCATCGCCCCTGTCGTTGAGCGTGTTTATTGCCGCAGTCATAAGCTCGGGTGTATTAGAGTTTATCGCCTTGCCGGGATAAAGACCGAGCAGGTGCGAGATGTGACGGTGATTCTTCTGCGTCTTGCTGTGGTCGAAGTTATCATCGTCCTCCTCAAACCATTCCTTGAGAAGTCCTGTTTTCTTGCTTACGCTGTAGGGCTTGAGCTGAACTACCTGATTCTTCACGATATTACGCAGTTCTTCGTCTGTACCGAGTGCCTCACTCGCCGTAATAAAGTCGTTATAAAGCTGTTCTATAAGGCTCTGCTCATAGGTATTACCTATTGTCACAGGTCCGTGTTCGGGTGAGTATGTCGGCGATGAAACAAGACGCTTCTGCTTATCGTCATATATAAGCCACTGCGTATAGAAACGAACGCTTTCACGCATTATCGGATAGATATGCTCCGCAAAATATTCCTTGTCGCCTGTGAATTCAAAATATTCGTATATATTCTGCATAAGCCATGCGACAGCCGCTGTGGACCAGCCCCAGTAGAAATCCCAGCCGGGAGCTGTCCAGCCGAACGGAGTGCTTTGCGTGTGAGCGCACCAGCCGTTTTCGGGATGTTCTTCGTCTGACTTTATGCCGTAATACGCCTCGGCGGACTTTCTGCCGGACGGACGCATACTGTCAAGGAAATCAACCAGAGGAGGAACAGTTTCGCTGAGATTTGTATTATATGCTCCCCAGTAGTTCATCTGAAGGTTTACGTTTATATGATAGTCACAGCACCACGGAGGACAGTTGCTCTCGTTCCATACGCCCTGAAGGTTTGCAGGGAGCGAGCCTGCTCTTGACGAACTTATAAGCATATATCTGCCGAACTGGAAGTACAGTGTTTCAAGACGGTTCGCAATGTTCCGTGAGCCGTTTTCCTTATACTCTCTTATCAGCTTGTCGCAGGGGATAATATCGTCCGTGTCCTCGTTTATTTTCAGTGTAACTCTGTCAAAAAGTGCCTTGTAGTCTGCGAGGTGTTCCTCGTAAAGTGCGTCAAAGCCCTTGCTTACGGCATTTTCGATACGCTGATTTACTGCGGCTGAAGGGTTTACGCCTGTTCTGAACGTCGGATATTTATTTGAATAGTCGGTTGACGCTGTGAGATAGATATAAACCTCGTCTGCGTGTTCGACCATTATGCTGTCTTTTGCGTCGATAAGCTCTCCGCCCTTGTTTACCACCTTGAATATAGTGCAGTAGCGAAGTCCGTTATCCCATAACGCACCCTCGTATGTGAGCGTATCACCGTTTGCCGTAACGCTTCCGCACTGGAGATTGTCAAGCGACAGCTTTACGCATATCCTGCGAGGCTTGTCAGAGCTAAGCTTAAGGCAGATAACATTTGAAGGATAGTTTGCAAAAGCCTCTCTCTTATGAACTGCACCCTGATATGTAAACTGTGTTGTGAATATAGAATTGTCAAGGTCGAGCGTTCTTGTATAATCGGTCGCCTGAGTTTCGTCTATATTGGAGAAGGTGAGCATCATATCGCATAAAAGCTGATAAGCACCGTATCCGTCCGTTGCACCTGTCAGATGTGGGAGAAGTGCAACCGCTTCGTCATACTTTCCGTCATAGAGAAGCTGCTGTACCTGCTTCACATACTCATAGCTACCGTCTATAATACCGCCGTTGTAATCCGGACGGCTTTCCGAAGGACCGCCTGCCCACAGTGTTTTTTCATTCAGCACTATTTTTTCCTTTGAAATGCCGCCGAAGAAACTTGCTCCCATATAGCCGTTTCCGATAGGCTGACATTGCTGCTCCCATTTGTCAAATTCGCCGGGAGCTGTAAACAGTATTTTGTTTTGCATAAGATTCCATACCTTTCTATAAGCGTTTTTAACGCTTAAAACCGCATAGGCAGAAGCCATGCGGTTTTATAATACCACTATTATACCTTAACCTGACACAAATGTCAACAACACATTGCCGATCGGTGTGAGTCAATCGAGTAAATATCTTGTTTCAAGCATTTTTGTGAGAAGCCAAAAATAATCCATTCCCGCCGTCTGTGCCGCCATAAGCGTATTGTATTTCTACCGTATAAGTCTGTGTACCTTTCTCCTCAGCCATTTTTCGTAAACGTAGGAAAGCTGGCTCAGACATACGTCATAGCAGACAAATGTAAAGTTTCCGATAAGCCAGAAAGCAAGCACCGCAAACTGTCCGAATCCTGCGAAATCTTCAATAAGCTGTCCCATACCAAGCACATTCAGAAGCAGTGCGTATATCGCAACAACGGGGATATTGAAACAAATAAAACGCAGAAGGAATGACAACACAGCAGGCTTTACTTTGGTGAGCAGGTCACGGATAACGGGATAATATCCGAAGAATCCCGTGAACAGCAGCTTTGACTCTATATCCGGTGTCAGAAGCAGTGCAAGTAAAGCCACAGCCGCATAGCAAAGAAGCGCCCATTTTCTGCTTATTTCACGGTATATTATCCATACGACAAGACCTGCCACCGCAGGCAGTATATATACGCCTATCGGGATAAAGCCTGTGCAGAACATAAGCACGATACATATAGCACTCAGTATTCCGCTCAGTGCAATGGCGTAGCTTCTTGTCTTTTTCGTTGAAGGCATATTATATTTTTCTCCTTGCGTGTTCTGCGTAAAGCTCATTGCTCTTTTCTTTACGCTCTCTGCCGTCACGGAGTATATCACGAAGTCTTTCGGTATCATCGTCGCCGATAGCGTCCCTGTACTCGCACAGATTGTCAATGATGGTGTTCAGCTCGAACAGCAGTGCTTCCTTATTACAAAGGAACAGACTGCTCCACATATATTCGTTCAGCTTTGCGACACGGGTAAGATCCATAAAACTGCCTGCCGAGAAACCGTCTGCATTGAATAGCGACGGGCTTTTGACATAAGCGTTTGAAACAACGTGCGCCAGCTGTGAAGTAAAGGCTATGTTTATATCGTGCTGTTTCGGTGTTGCGGTAACGACCTTGCCGAAGCCCATACAGCAGGCAAGCGTTGACAAGAGGTCGATAGCCATTTTAGGTGTGTTTTCCGAGGGTGTGATTATATAGCTTGCACCTTTGAACAGATCGTCGGTCGAATAGTCAAAACCGGAAAACTCACGGCCTGCCATAGGGTGACTTCCGACAAATATAACTCCGAGCGGTTCAAGCACCTCGGTACAGCGTGTAACCACATATTCCTTTACACCGCAGGAGTCTGTGACGATAGAGCCGGGCTTGAACCTGTCCTTGTGCTGTCTTACGAATTCAACGATAGTTTCGGGATAAAGGCAGAGCATAGTCATATCAGCGTCATTAAGTCCGTCCGCTGTTATTATCTCGTCTATTGCGCCGCTGTCGAGAGCCTTTCTGCATACCTCGCCGTCAGCGTCAAGTCCCATTATATGATGAAATGTATTTTTCTTCAGTGCCTTGCAGACAGAGCCGCCTATCAGACCAAGACCTACTATTGCTATTTTCATTTTTGTCCTTCTTTCAGTCGTTTAAAACGTATATAGATTATTATATCTTATCGCACGTTTAATTTCAAGTCGGAATGTGAAAATTTGCTGAAAAAGCGTTGACCTCTCCTAACTGTTTGTTGACATTACGGAAATGAAAAGTGTATAATTTATCTGATATTATAAGTAGAACAAAGGAGAAGAAAAGATGAAGGTACTAAGGTACTTGAAGCCCTATTGGCTTTTTGCCTTGCTTTGTCCGCTTGCTATGATACTTGAGGTAAGTATGGATCTGTTACAGCCTACGCTTATGTCAGACATAGTGGATAACGGTATATTGGGCGATGCGGCTGCCGACGAAAACCTGCGATATGTTCTGATAACGGGACTTAAAATGCTGGTTTTCTCGCTTATCGGCTGCTTCGGCGGTATAGCGTCGGCGGCATTCGGCACGGCGGCGGCTCAGAAAATGGGCAACGATTTAAGAAAAGACGCTTTTGCAAAGGTAATGCATATGTCTTTTCAGCAGACGGATAAGTTTACTACAGGCTCGCTCGTTACAAGACTTACAAACGATATAACGGCGATACAGGAGTTTGTAGCAATGTCGCTGAGAATGTTTGTAAGGACGGGAATGCAATTTATAGGCGGCATTGCGGTAATTCTCACTCTTAACGTAAATTTCGGCATTGTGCTGGTAATCTCACTGCCTGTTCAGCTTATTGCCGTGGCAATAATTATGAAGAAAGCCTCGCCGCTTTTCAGTATCGTTCAGTCAAGACTTGACAAGGTGAACAGCGTGGTGCAGGAAAACGTTTCGGGAGCGAGAGTAGTAAAGGCTTTCACCCGTGAGGAATATGAGATAAACAGGTTCGACAATGCAAACACCGACCTTATGACGACCAACCTCAAGGTGCAGAAATTACTCGCCACACTGAATCCGATACTGATGATAATAATGAACGCTTCTGTCATTGCTATTATTATGATAGGCGGTTTTCAGGTTGAAGCAAAGGCAATGCAGGTCGGAGAAGTAATGGCGGCAGTAACCTATATAACACAGATACTTATGTCGGTTATGATGGTAGGTATGATGTTTCAGCAGGTTTCACGTTCTGCCGCATCAATGAAGCGTGTAAACGAAGTGCTTTCAACAAACCCCGTTATCAGTGACGGACATAAAAGCGCCGACAGCGACAACAGCGGTACCGTTGAATTCAGAAACGTCGGCTTTTCGTATCCCGGCTCATCCGGTAAGCCCGTTCTTTCCGGCATTGATTTAAAAGCCGAAAAGGGTCAGATGATAGCTATACTCGGCTCTACAGGCTGTGGTAAGACCTCTCTTGTAAACCTCGTTCCGAGATTTTACGATGCGACTGAGGGTGATGTGCTTGTTGACGGCGTAAACGTTAAGGATTACGATGTTGACACGTTGAGAAGCAAAATAGGCGTAGTACTGCAGAAAAGCGAACTTTTTTCGGGAACTGTTGCGGAAAATATCCGCTGGGGCTGTGAAACGGCTACGGACGAAGAAGTGAAGACAGCCGCCAAAATAGCGCAGGCGGAGGAATTCATAGACGGCTTCAATGACGGATATGATACTATGATAAGCGAAAAGGGTGCGTCGCTGTCGGGCGGTCAGAAACAGCGTATGGCGATAGCAAGAGCCATAATCAAAAAGCCCGAGATACTGATATTTGACGACAGCACCTCGGCGCTCGATCTTAGCACAGAGGCAAAGCTGCACAAGGCTCTGCGTGAAAACTTAAGCGGTGTTACCGTTATAATGATAGCTCAGAGAATAGCGAGCGTTATGAGAGCGGATAAGATAGCGGTGCTTGAAAACGGCTCAATATGCGCTTTCGGCACTCATAAAGAGCTTATGGAATCAAGCAGTGTCTACAGGGATATTTACTATTCGCAGATGAAGCAGGGAGAGGAGGAAGCGGTAAATGGCCAATGAACGTCCTCCTATGAGAATGATGGGCAGAGGAGGCCCTCCGCCCCACGAAAGAATGCTTATGGCTGAAAAGCCAAAGAACACAAAAGGCACGCTGAAAAGGCTTGTCGGCTATATCGGAAAGAACAGATACCTTATGATACTGCTTTTATCCGTTATGCTGATAATCACTGTGCTGAACCTTGTCGCACCATATCTTCAGGGCCTTGCTATTGATAAGATAACCGTTTCTAATCAGAGATTAAACGTAGATATAAGCGGTATGCTATACTGCCTTATAGCGCTCGGATGTGTGTATCTTGTAAACTCGCTCCTTACATATTTTCAGGGTATATTTGCGGCAAAACTGTCGCAGACAACCGTCAAGGCTATGCGTAAGGATCTGTTTGACAAGATTTCATATCTGCCGATAAAGTATACCGACACTCATCAGCACGGCGATATTATGAGCCGTATGACAAACGATGTAGAGAATATCTCAAACACTGTTTCTCAGTCGATAGCCTCGCTGTTTTCCGGCGTTCTGACGCTTGTCGGCTGTCTTGTGTTTATGCTTTATTATTCGCCTATGCTGACGCTTGTCAGCCTTACATCTGTCGTTCTGACGCTTATTGTTACAAAGAATCTCACAAAGTTTATGAGAAAATACTTCCCGTTACAGCAGACGCTTTTAGGCAGACTTAACGGACATATCGAAGAAATGGTGTCCGGTTACAGAACGGTAGCGGCATATTCAAAGGAAAAGAAAGCCTGCGAGGAATTCGGTGAAATCAGTGACGAGCTTCAGAAGGCGGCGATAAAGGCACAGATATGCGGCGGCATAATGGGACCGTGTATGAATGTCATATCGAATATCAGCTTTTTGCTTGTTGCGGGCTTCGGCGCATATTTCCTTATAATCGACTTCAACCCCCTTGCACTGAAAGGCGTTATGACGGTCGGCACGATTCAGGCATTCTTGCAGTATACAAAGAACTTCACCCGCCCCATAAACGAGATAGCACAGCAGTATTCTTCAATACAGACGGCTATTGCAGGTGCGGAGCGTGTATTTGAGATAATGGATACAGAGCCTGAAAGCGACGAAGGTACGGATAAGGATTTCTCGATAGATAACGTAAGGGGCGACCTTATGTTCAAGGATATAGACTTCTCCTATGTTCCCGGCGAAAAGGTACTGCACGACTTCGACCTGTGGATAAAGAGCGGTCAGAAGCTGGCTATTGTCGGCGCTACCGGTTCGGGCAAAACCACAGTCGTAAATCTGCTCACAAGATTTTATGATATCGATGGCGGAAGCATCACGCTTGACGGTGAAAGCATATATGATATTCCGAAAAAGAAACTGCGTGGCTCTATAGGTATCGTACTTCAGGATACGGTTATTTTCAACGATACGATAATGCAGAATATCCGTTACGGCAGGCTTGACGCTACAGATGAAGAAGTAATTGCGGCGGCAAAGACAGCAAAGGTAGCCGATTTTGCGGAAAAGATGGCTGACGGATACGATACTATGCTGACCGAAGGCGGCGGAAATTTAAGTCAGGGACAGCGACAGCTTATCGCTATCGCAAGAGCGGTGCTTGCCGACCCGAAGATACTTATTCTTGACGAGGCAACATCGAGCATCGACACCCGCACGGAAGTACATATACAGGAGGCAATGCTTGCACTTATGAAAGGCAGGACAAGCCTTATCATAGCACACAGACTGTCTACTATCCGTGACGCAGATAAGATTGTCGTAATAGACGGCGGCAAGGTAGTTGAGGCAGGAAACCACGAAAAGCTGCTCAGCGAGAACGGTGCTTATGCAAGACTTTACAACACCCAGTTTGCAGGTATAAAGACGTAATAAACAGCGTATCGCACAGTTTCTGCTGTGCGGTATTATGCTATTAAGGAGTTTGCTATGCACTTTGTAGACGCAAAATCAATACTATCGGCCAAAAACGGAATGAATATCTATCGGGGCTGTACTCACGGCTGTATTTATTGCGATTCACGTTCTGACTGCTATAATATGCAGCATGATTTTGAAGATGTTGAAGTAAAGCGGAACGCTCCGGAACTTCTTGAAAAAGCACTTGCTTCAAAGCGCAGGCTGTGTATGATAGGCACAGGTGCGATGAGCGACCCGTATATGCATTGCGAGGAAAAGTTAAGGCTTACAAGGCAGTGCCTTGAGGTCATCGACAGGCACGGCTTTGGCGTTACTGTGCTTACAAAGTCGGATATGATTTTGCGTGATGCCGATCTGCTTTGCAGTATTAACAGCAAGGCAAAGGCGGTTGTACAGATGACGCTTACAACATATGATGAGGATTTATGCCGAATTTTAGAGCCGAATGTATGCACGACAAAACGGCGGTATGAGGTGCTTGAAGCAATGCAGAAAAACGATATACCCACTGTTGTATGGTTCACTCCTGTTCTGCCGTTTATCAATGATACGGAGAAAAATCTGCGTGGTATCCTTTCATACTGCTTTGATGCAGGCGTAAAGGGCATTATCTGTATGGGTATAGGCACTACGATGCGTGACGGCGACAGGGAATATTTCTACTCTGCGCTTGACAGGCATTTTCCGGGTATGAAACAGCGGTATATATCGCAGTACGGCAATGAGTATATCTGCAACAGCGTTAACAACGGCAGACTTATGAGCATATTCTGTAATGAGTGCGAAAAGCACGGCGTTATGTATGAACCTGCTAAGGTGTTTTCATATCTTTATGAGTTTCCGGAAAAGAATGAACAGTTATCGTTTTTCTGATGTGATTTTTGTTAAAATAAGGTTAATATTTGTTCTTTATAATGCTGATACAGAAAATTGAAAGGGTGAACAGTATGACTATCAGAAAAATGGCAAATGAGGAACTTTCGCAGTGCGTTGATGTCATTCGCAAAAGCTATGAAACGGAGGCTGTCGCATTCGGCATTACAGAAATGAATTGCCCACAGCACGCCGCCTTTATTACGCTTGACCGTTTACAGATGTCAGCGGAGTGGGGTTATGTTTTCTACGGAGCGTTTGAGGATGATGAGCTGATAGCCTGCTTTGCCATTGAGAATAAAGACGACAGCGTTTATGAACTGCACTTGTTCTCGGTGCTTCCCGACAAGCGATATGGCGGTGTCGGAGCAAAGTGCCTTGAATTTGCCAAAAACGAGGTATTCTCTATGGGCGGTACGGTACTTAATGCCGGTGCGATACATCAGAGTGTAAGCGTGCGTAACTGGTACGAGAAGAACGGCTTCAAGCAAAAAGAGATACACAGAGCGGCATATCTGCCTTTTGCACTCGGAATAATGAGCTGTAATGTCGGTGAGTAATTACAAGGATACATAAGCATAATTAAAGCCTGAGAGGAATTTTTCTCTCAGGCTTTTGCGTTATCAGAAATATCTTGCGCTGTCTTTTCTGTAAGCACTCGGACTTTTGCCGGTGTAGTTGCGGAAGCATCTGCTGAAATAAAGCACGTCCGAAAATCCCAGCTTATCCGCTATTTCACCTATGCTCATTAGCGTGGAGCAGAGCAGTCTGCAAGCCTCGTCCATTCTCACCGAGTTATGATACTGCTGCATCGTCACACCCTTTTCTTTCTTGAACAGATGTGACATATACTTATAACTCAGATAGAACTGCTTTTCGATATTTTCAGAGCTGAAAGGCACGCCGATATTGTCCGACAGATAACGGCATATCCTGTCGCTCAGCGTAAGATTGTTTGAAAATCCCTGTGTGTTTACGGCAAGCGAGGATAACAGCAGAAACAACCGCTGATTGATAAACCATTTCTTGTACGCATCGTCCGATTGAGCATATTCGATAAATGTTTTCAGTTCCTTTTCAAAGCGGGCAGAAACACTGTCAAGAAATTTCGGCAGGGTAAGAATGCTTTCGGCTGTAGCGTCATAAGCACCGAGCGGGGAAGCGTCCGGATAAAACGGCGAAGCGTTACAATCTGCGCTTATTCTGAAATGCACAAATATCCACTTTGTACCCTTCTTTATTTTTTTCTTGCCGAAGTGGTGTACGCCGTTTTTGAGTATCAGCAGTTCGCCGGCGTTTACCTCATAGTCAGTATCACCTTCGGTAACGTAGATACACCCGTCAATTACATATATAAGTACGCAAAAATCCGGCACTCTGTCAGTGTGAATAAAGCTCTCTGAGGCGGCAAACAGACCGCATCCGCACAGCTGTGGCAGAGAATTATTAGCAATAATTATCTCGTTCATGAACATTCTCCATGTTTTTATCCGTTTTATCTATTTTAATAGCTTGCTGATAAGATTATAATACATATCAGAGAGTAAGTCAAGCGCAAGCTCGGAGAATGGAGAATTGTTATGATAACACAGGAGAATATAAAGGTTACAGCCTATAAGTCGGACGGTTTTATCGGAAAATACCAGAAGCTGATAAGGGATACGGTAATTCCTTACCAGTACAGTGTATTATGCGATGAAGCACCCGACACGGAAAAGAGCCACGTTGTGAAGAACTTTGAGAATGCCGCAAAGGCACTTCACGGGGAAGATGTCGGTGACGGCTTTTACGGTATGGTGTTTCAGGACAGCGATGCGGCAAAATGGATAGAAGCGGCGGCATATTCGCTCGCACTCTATCCCGATGATAAGCTTTCGGCTACCGTAGATGAAATGATTGACAAAATCGCCGCCGCACAGGACGAGGACGGCTATCTTGATACATATTTCACGATAAAGGACAGGGAAAAGCGCTGGCAGAACCTGCTCGAAGGTCACGAACTTTACTGTTCGGGTCATATGATGGAGGCCGCCTGCGCCTATTATGAAGCAACCGGCAAGAAAAAACTCCTTGACGTTATGGAGAAGAATGCGGAGCATATTTATAAGCACTTTATCACCGAGCATAACGAGGGTGTACCCGGTCACCCTGAGATCGAACTTGCTCTTATGAAAATGTATCGTACAACAGGCAACAAGAAGTGGCTTCTGTTAGCCGAGCATTTTATAAATAAGCGTGGAGAAGACCCTCACTTCTATGAAAAGGAAGCGGCAAAGCGTGACTGGTCAGTGTGGGGAAACAATCCTACGTCACACGACTATCAGCAGAGCGGCAAGCCCGTAAGAGCGCAGAGCGACGCTACGGGTCACGCAGTAAGAGCGGTATATCTTTATACCGGTATGGCACAGCTTTCCGCAAAATGCGGCGATAATGCCCTGTATGACGCTTGCAAAAGGCTGTGGGAAAGCATCACACGCAGAAGAATGTACGTTACAGGCGGTATAGGCTCTACCGTCATTGGAGAAGCGTTCAGCGTTGACTATGACCTTCCGCCCGATACCGCCTATGCAGAAACCTGTGCTTCTATCGGCCTTATGTTCTTTGCAAACGCAATGCTTAAAAATGAGCTGATAGGCGAATATGCCGATGTAATGGAAACAGCATTCTATAACACTGTTCTCGGTGGAATGCAGCTTGACGGAAAGCGCTTTTTCTATGTAAATCCTCTT
>OHSI01000584.1_pt1 | contig 22789 bp, 20 predicted proteins | sample 1578641 | NCBI WGS metagenome assembly OHSI01 (sample SAMEA3879535, study PRJEB24766) | human gut metagenome | biome: human-associated habitat; feature: feces | place: USA | collected 1985/1987 | reverse complement strand
GCCACAGCCTCAATCAGATCCGGGAGATGTGCGACCATGTCCTGTGGCTGGACAGTGGAGAGGTGAAAATGTACGGCGAAACACAAGAGGTGTGCGATGGGTATCAACTCTGACGCGCCGAGAATCGCCATCGCAGTTTCTCGCAGAATAGATGTAGACAGCGTGTGCGTGGAAAATCCCCTCTATCTCCCGGTTCGCTGCGGTGCAGTCTATGATACCAACGCGCAGCCAGCACTGCAAGGGGATAACACCGGCGACAACATCTCCGAAAAGCGTGAAAACTATTGCGAGTTGACGGTGCAGTATTGGCTCTGGAAAAATGTGCATGCCGACTACTATGGTCTGTGTCACTACCGAAGATACCTGTCGTTTGCAGAGCGGCACTACCGCGCCAACGACCATGGGCTGGTATCCCGGCCGCTGCTGACAGAGCGCGAATGTGCGCGCTTCGGGTTATTAGACGTTCAGCACATGACCAAGGAAATCGAGAAGTATGACCTTATCGTCCCGGAAGCTGCGCCGGTTAGCCGGATGCCGCTGCCGAGAGGGACGGCGGATACGGTGCGAGAGCTGTGGTTCGCACACGAGGACATATTTTTCGAAAAAGGGATGGTGGATAAACTGCTCTCCGCGATCGAGCAAGCTGCCCCACAGTATTTACCGGCAGCGATGGATTATTTCGCGGGAGACAAACATTGCGGGTATAACTGCTTTGTCATGTCCCGGCAGGTGTTTGAGCGGTTTTGCTCGTTCGAATTTCCAATCGTGGATGGCTTGATGGAAAGCTTGAATACGAGAGAGTTTCCCCGCAGCCCGGCTTATGCAGGCGAGATGCTGTTTGGCGTGTTTGTTTACCACATGAAAACGCGAGAAAAGTGGCGAATTTGCGAGAAGCAAATCGTGTTTTTTGAGGAAACGAGAGCCATCGGATGCTTGCAGACCATACGCTGTGTATGCCGAAGCACGCTCAAACGCATGGTGCGGGCGGCAGCAAACCCGTTCTTCCCGCTGGGCTCACGGCGGAGAGAGTGCGGGAAAAGGTTGTACCAAAAATTACTGTGCAGGGGGCACAGATAAATACAGAGTGGAGGATAAAGGAAGTTGGAGCAAAAGAAGTATAAACCCGTACCGGATGTGGAGTGCTTGAAATACCACGGTACACCGGAGAAGCCGGACATTAAGATTTTTGTTTCACATCGTATTGATCTGGACAGCGAAACGATTGACAACCCGCTATACATCCCCGTCCGCTGTGGAGCGGTGTACGACGAGAGGGAAAATGTCACCATGCTGGGGGATGACACGGGAGATAATATTTCGGAAAAGCGGATGAGCTTCTGCGAACTGACCGTTCAGTATTGGGCGTGGAAGAATGTCAAGGCGGATTATTATGGGCTGTGTCACTACAGAAGGTACCAGTCTTTCGCGGGGGAAAAGTATACAGAGGGTTTGGACGTATATAACCACGTCGTAGAAAACATTTTCAACGATTCCTTCGTTGAAAAGTTTGGGCTTAATGAGAGTAATGTCCGAAACGAGATTCAAAGCTATGATGTCATTAGCATAATACCACTGCAACTAAACAGAATTAAAGGTCGGAAAGCTGTTACGGTATATGAATCGTTAAAGGAGAATCCGACAGTATTTCCGATAGATGACGTGGATATGTTTATCAATATATTCAAGTCTAAATATCCTGATTTTGTCAAAGACATTGACGAATACTTTCAAGGATATACATGGAGGGCATTTAACTGTTATATCCTAAATAAAGATTTGTTCTTTGAGTATAATCAAGTCTTGTTCAATGTATTATTCGAATTTGAGAAACAGGTCGACATGACATTTTATAATCAAGAGCAACTGCGAATTCCGGGATACATGGGAGAGGCTACGTTTGGAATTTTCTACAATCATATTAAGAGAACACGGGGAGCAAAAACAAAAGAGGTTCAACTAGTACGAATAGAACATCCAGAGAAAAGGGTCGAGATTATGCCCGCCTTTGGAGAAAACAATATCCCAGTCGTTATGGCATCAAGCAATGAATATGTTCCTTTCTTGGCAACCTTGTTAAAGTCGATTCAAGTGAATTCCAGCACAAAATGGAATTATGACATTATCGTATTTAGCAATAGAATTCGCAAGGAGAACAAGAAAATATTGGAAGAAATGATTGCCGAGACCCCAAACTTTTCTCTCCGCTTTATAGGGGTAGATAGCTATCTGAGCGGAAGAAAGCTCTATACTGCGATGCACGTTACTACGATGACGTATCTGCGCCTTGCAATGATTGATGTTCTAAAGAAGTACGACAAAGCCGTTTATTTAGATTGTGACGTTATCGTTAATACAGACATTGCCAACCTATACAATTTGAACATCGATGGTTATATGATTGCCGCAGCTATCGATACAGTTATGGCGGGATGGTGTAATACAAAAGGAAATCCTCAAGCGGAATACAATGAAAAAATAATTGGATTAAAAAATCGTTTCACGTACTTTAATGCAGGAGTTATTCTCGTTAACATCAGAGAATTTTCAAAAAGGTACACAGCGGAAGACTTGTTTGATATTGCGGCTTCTAGAAAGTGGAAATGGTTCGATCAGGATGTTTTAAATCGGATCTGTGCAGGAAAAGTGTACAAAATTGAGAATGAATGGAATGTTATGTGCCATCAACATGATTTCGATTACCAATTAGCTGAATTCTTTGCGCCAGAATATATATTTTCCGAGTATAAGCGTGCACTTGCCTCACCTAAAGCAATTCACTATGCAGGGCGGTTTATTCCTTGTTTTGTACCAAATGTAGATTTGGCAGCTTTATTCTGGAAATATGCGCGCCTTACCCCTTATTATGAGTTGATATTGGGTGCGATGGCTTCAAACCAAATCGGGGTATACCATAACTCGCTGTATTCAGACACCCGCTCCGGTGCGCGCAAATTCGCAGATAAACTTTTGCCGCCCGGCTCCCGCCGCCGCAAGTTTGCTAAAAAACTATTACCAAAGGGTTCACTTCGCTGGCGATTTTGTAAACAGATATACTATGTTTTCAAACCCCAATATCGCCCTAAAAAGGTAACCGCAGATAAAGGCGAGGAAGAATAAACAAGGAGAAAGAAAATGAAAGTTGTACTTTTAGCCGGTGGGTTCGGCACCCGAATCTCCGAAGAATCCCAGTTTAAGCCTAAGCCGATGGTAAATTTGGGCGGTATGCCCATTCTGTGGCATATCATGAAGCTGTACTCCGCCCACGGTTTCAATGAATTCGTTATCTGTGCGGGGTACAAGCAGCACGTGATCAAGGAGTATTTTGCGGACTATTTCCTGCACACCAGCGACATTACATACGATTTTACCAAGGGCACCAATGAAATGATCGTCCACCACAACGCCTCCGAAAGATGGAAGGTGACGGTGGTGGACACCGGTCTGAACACCATGACCGGCGGGCGCGTGAAGCGCATCAAGGAATACGTCGGCAACGAGCCGTTCATGCTGACGTATGGTGACGGCGTGTCGGACATCAATATCACGGAGCTTGTAAAGTTCCATAAAGCGCACGGAAAGATGGTCACGATGTCTGCGTATAACGCGGGACAACGCTTCGGTGTGCTGGACATCGACGAGGAAGGCCGCATCAATGAGTTCCGGGAGAAAACGCAGGGCGACGGCAACATGATCAACATTGGCTTTATGGTCTGCCAACCGGAGTTTATTGATTATATTGACGGGGATAGTACGGTGCTGGAGAAGAAACCGCTGGAAACTGTCGCAAAATTGGGACAGCTGATGGCGTATAAGCACGATGGATTCTGGCAGTGCATGGATACTGTGCGCGAGAAAGAGATGCTGGAAAAGCTCTGGGCAAGCGGACAAGCTCCGTGGAAAGTGTGGGCGGACTGATGGACGGCACGAATTTGGATTTCTACCGCGGCAAGCGGGTGTTTGTCACCGGTCACACGGGCTTTAAGGGCAGTTGGCTGTGTAAGATCCTGACCATGGCCGGCGCCGAGGTCACGGGGTACTCCCTGCCCGCCCCCACTGAGCCGAGCCTGTTTGCCATCTCCGGTGTGGCAAGGGATATGACCTCGGTCATCGGCGATGTGCGCGATTTTGCCGCACTGAGGGCGGCATTCGATGCCGCACAGCCGGAGATCGTACTGCATCTGGCGGCGCAGCCCATCGTCCGTGAGAGCTACAAGAACCCAGCGTATACTTACGAAACCAATGTGATGGGTACGGTAAACATTTTGGAATGTGTCCGGCAGAGCAGCTGCGCGAAAAGTGTTCTGAATGTTACCACGGATAAGGTCTATCACAACAACGAGTGGGCGTGGGGGTATCGGGAGAACGAGCTGCTGGACGGCTTTGACCCGTACTCCAACAGCAAGTCCTGCTCGGAGTTGGTGACCCATAGCTATGTCAACAGCTTTTTCGCCGACAGCGGTGTGGCTGTGTCCACTGCCCGCGCCGGAAACGTGATCGGCGGCGGCGACTTCGCGGCTGACCGTATTGTGCCGGACTGTGTACGCGCCGTGCAGACGGACAAGCCCATCGGTGTGCGGAATCCTCACTCCACCCGGCCGTACCAGCATGTGCTGGAGCCGTTGTTCGCCTATCTGATGATCGCCCAGCGGCAGTATGAGGACGAGCGGCTTGCCGGCTGGTATAACGTGGGGCCGGACGACTGCGACTGCGTTACCACCGGTCAGCTGGTGGAGCTGTTTAAGGAAAAATGGGGCGCAGGCTTTGATTGGGTCAATCAGGCGGAGGCTGACGCGCCGCATGAGGCGAACTTCCTGAAGCTGGACAGTACGAAGCTGAAGACCACTTTCGGCTGGCAGCCCCGCTGGCACATTGATGAGGCCATCGCCAAAACCTGCCAGTGGACGCGGGTTTGGCTGGCCGGCGGCGATGTAGCCGGCGAGATGGAACGGGAGATTGAGGAGTATACGAGGGGATAAAATATGAAGACTGCAATTATCACCGGAGCTAACGGTTTTGTAGGTGGTGCGACCCTGCGGGAGCTGCTGCACCATGGCTATGAGGTGTGGGCCGTGGGTCATCAGAACCACTTCTCCGATGTGCCAGAGGCCCCCAGCGTGCATAAAGTCTCCTGTGATTTGGCGGATATGAAGACACTCACGGAGAAGATACCGACCGGAGAATACGACCTGTTTTATCACTTTGCCTGGGCTGGTTCTGCCGGTCCGGCAAGAGCGGACACGGCACTCCAGCTGAACAATGTGCAGTGGACCGTGGACGCACTCCGGGTCGCCAAGGAACTTGGCTGCCGCCGTTTTGTGTGCGCGGGCAGCATCGTCGAGCACGAAACGATGGCGGCGGCCTATACCCAGGGGAACCGGCCCGGAATGGGTTATATTTACGGCAGCGGAAAGCTGGCGGCCCATACCATGTGTATGTCCGTGGCGGCCAATATCGGGATCCAGTTGGTCTGGCCGGAGATCACCAACGCATATGGCATCGGGGAGCGCAGCCCCCGCCTGGTGAACACCACGATTCAAAAGTGTATTCGAGGAGAAGTCCCCCAGTTTACCGCCGGTACGCAGAACTATGATTTTGTTTATATTGATGATGTTGCGCGCGCTTTCCGCTTGATTGGCGAAAACGGAAAGCCTTTCCATGAGTACCTAATTGGCAGTTCCACAGCTCGCCCCCTGAAGGAGTTCCTTTTGGAAATGCAAGCTGCCATTGCGCCCGATTTGAACTTTGCTTTTGGAAACATTCCTTTTACTGGCATTGACCTGCCACTGAGCAAGTTTGACTGTTCTCAGACAGAAGCGGACACCGGATTCCGCGCAGAGATCAGCTTTGCTGAGGGCTGCAAGCGGACGATGCTATGGTGGAAAAATGGATGTGAAGAATAGAGAAACCGGGAGAAATACGGAGGTCGATCTTCTGCGGGTTGTGTTTGCCATAGCGGTACTTATTCACCACAGCCATGGTCTGAATCCGCCAGATATTACGAGCTATCCCTTTGTCGGCGGCTATGTTGCGGTTGAGTTTTTCTTTTTGCTGACCGGATATTTTGCCGCAAAAGAAATAATGGAAACATCGGTTCCCGCCCCGCTGATGGGGGCACGGGCAATGAAATTGACCTTCTCTAAGTTTTCTCGTATTTTTCCATTTGTGATACCCGCTGTGTTTATTCATTACACCATGGTTTCACTTTTGAACAACAGCAGTGGCTTTGAGACCGTAAAGAGCCTGACATATGGGATATTTGAAGCGGCACTGCTTCCGGCAAGTGGAATTTATGAGAGCTTCATGGTTTTGCCCCTTTGGTATTTGTCGGCACTGCTGATGTTGCTGCCGCTCTTTTACTATCTACTGATGAAAGCACCGTCTTTTTTCCATATGTGGCAGCCCCACTATCGGCACTGATGATTTATGGATATTTTTCGGTTTCGGTAGGACATATTGATGTTTGGTACGCATGGCACGGCATCTATGATTCGCTTCCGCGATGCTGGGCTGGGCTGTGTATGGGGACGGTCGCCTTTACTTCCGTGCGGAAAGTCAGAGCGTGGCACCGTTGCCGGCGGATCACTGCGGTTTGGTGCGTACTGGAGGTTCTTTGCTTCGGAAGTGTGCTCTTTTACGCATGGGGCAGAACACATCGCAGACTTGATTTCTTGTGCATATTTCTGCTCTTTGCCGGAGTATGTGCCCTGTTGGCGCATGGCACCGTGATTCCTGTATCTGCCCCGATTGGAAGGACTCTGGCAGATTTTTCACTGGCACTATATGTTACCCACTGGACGGTTCGGATGATCATTCCGAGTAGGATGAATGGCAGTTCGTATTTGGAAATGCTTCCACCGTATTTGCTCGTCTCTTTGTTATATGCGGCGGTTTTGCTGCTGTTGGTTCGCGCAGGCAGGAGAATCATTCGGATTGACCGACACAGGCTGAACCAAAGGTGAGCCTGTGATACCAGTTAAGGAGGAAACAAAATGATTCAGAAGTTCGAATTCCATGAGACGGAGATATTGGGGCTCATCGAAGTTACACCCTTCAATGCGGATGATGTTCGCGGCTGCTTCACCAAAGATTATTCGAAAGAAGTTTTCGAAAACAACGGTATTTACCACGATTTGGCGGAAGTGTTTTATACCACCAGCCATAAAGGGGTGATCCGCGCACTGCATTTTCAAAAAGTTAAACAGCAGCCGAAGCTGGTGCGCTGCATTTGGGGGCATGTATGGGATGTTGTGGTGGATCTGCGTAAAGACAGTCCGACATTTAAGAAATGGTTGGCATTTGATTTGATTGGTGAGAAGCATAATGAGATTCTTGTGCCCGCCGGGTGTGCTCATGGTTATTTGGTGTTGGAGGACTCTATCGTTTCCTATAAGTGCGGTGAAAAATTCTACGGCGAATACGATGATGGCATTATGTGGAACGACCCTGAAATCGGTGTAGCGTGGCCACTGGATAAGGTGGGCGGTATAGACCATGTTATTCTGGCGGACAAGGATAAGACCTTACAGACCTTTACGCAGTTTATGGCTACCGAAGGCGGGTTCTAATATGGAATATTTGGTAGTTGGCGCGGGGCTGTGCGGCGGCGTTATTGCCCGCGAATTGGCAGAGCGCGGAAAGAAAGTGACCCTGTGGGAGCGGCGTGACCATATTGGCGGAAACATGTACGACTATGTGGACGAACACGGCTTCCTCGTTCAAAAATATGGCCCTCACACATTTCACACTAATGAAAAAAAGCTGTACGACTATATGTGCCGCTTTGAGCAGTGGCAGGACTACAAGCTGACCTGCGGTGCGGTTTGGGAGGGGAAATATACCCCAACGCCCTTCAATTTCACTACCATCGACACCTTCTATCCAGCGGAAAAGGCGGAATTGCTGAAAGAAAAGCTCAAAAAAGCCTTTTCCGGACGGGATACCGCCACGGTGGTGGAGGTTCTGGCGCACCCCGACGAGGACATCCGGGGCTACGCGGAGTTCCTGTTCCGGAACGACTACGCGCCCTACACCGCAAAGCAGTGGGGTATATCGCCCACGGAAATAGACCCCAGCGTCCTTAAACGTGTGCCGCTGCGTTTTTCCTATGATGAGGGTTACTTTGGAGATGATTATCAGGTCATGCCGCGCCATTCCTTTACACACTTTTTTGAAAACCTGCTGCACCATCCCGACATCACTGTACAGCTCGGTATAGACGCACTGGAGCGACTGCGAATCCGTGATGGCAAGCTGATGCTGGATGGAGAGGTGTGCCGCATCCCGGTTGTCTATACCGGTGCGCTGGATGAACTGTTTGACCGTGAATATGGGAGGCTGCCCTACCGCTCTTTGCGATTTGAGTGGCGGTATACGGATGAAAGCAGTGTGCAGGAGGCTCCCGTTGTTGCCTACCCGCAGGAACCCGGATTCACCAGGATCACTGAGTATAAAAAGCTCCCGCCACAAGAGGGGAGAGGAAGCAGCTATGCGTTGGAATACCCGCTGACATACGACGGAACGGATTCGGCTGAGCCATACTATCCCGTACTGACAGAGGAGAGCCAGAAGCAGTATGCCCAGTATCGTGATGCGGCAGAAAAGATTCCAAATTTAATCCTCTGTGGCCGCCTGGCTGATTTCAAGTATTACAACATGGATCAGGCACTGGAGAGAGCACTGGAGACGTGCGGCAACTGCCGTTAGGACGGGCTTTGAATCAAAAAAGGAGGGCGGATAGCCGCCGCATCCGAGTTGTTCTGCGAGATGTGTAATGGGGTATGCGTCAACAGTCCCCCTGCCCCTCCAGTCAAAGCACCCCCGAAGCCGTAAGGCTTCGGGGGTGCTTATGCCGTATTTTCCAGCTCCCAATTACTGCAGCAGCAGGAGGCTGAACACCAGCGTGAACAGTGCCACCGTCTCGATAATGCCGATGACGATGAAGTAGTTCGCGGTGCCCTTGCCCGTCTCGCCCAGCGCGTCGGCGGCGGCAGCGGCTACCTTGCCCTGGAAGAACGCGGACAGACCGATGGCCAGACCGGCGAAGATACCGGTGAACATTGCCAGCATCGGATCACAGGCACCCTCCACCGCGCTGCGGATGAAGTTCATCAGCAGGAAGCCGTAGATGGTCTGGGTCAGGGGCGCACCGGAGAACGCCACCATGATGAAGGGGGCGGGCTTGCCGTTGGCGTAGCACTTCTTCCACGCGCCCACGGACGCCTGTGCAGCGAAGCCGGAGCCGAAAGCGGAACCCATAGCGGACAGTCCCAAGGCACACGCCATACCAATAAATGCAATACTCATAATTGATCTCCTATCCGTTTATTTTTTGATCTTGTCGCGTTTCTTAAAGGGGTCGTAGGCAATACCGGCCCACTCCATGCCCAGCTGACCGGAAAACTCCAGCAGGTTCAGCCGGACGCCGTGCACCACCACGGACAGCAGTCCCATGACGATGTTCAGCCCGTGACCGATCAGCAGGATCAGCACCGCCGCCACCACGAGAGGCCCCTTGAAGGCGAATGCCATGTCGTTGAAGCTCTGGGCGATGGCGAGGGACGCCATACCCACGGCAAAGAGGCGTATGTAGCTCATAATATTGCCGAAGGCACTGATGGTGTTCAGGAACACGGTGAAGGCGTTCCCCAGCCCGGCCTTCAGCCCCTGGGCAAAGCTCTTGTCCGGGGACATACCGCCGAAGCATACCACCAGCAGGAACCCGGCGACAACGACATACGCCACGGGGAGCAGGGGGATCTGCTGCCCGATGACCAGATACAGCACCACGAAGTACAGTGCGTCGATGGCGGCGAGCCACCCCAGATCGGACACCCAGCTCAGATCCTTCTCCCCCAGCTTGCGGCGAATATTCATCACGCACGCCAGAGACAGCTGTACCGTACCCAGAATGAAGCAGAACTTCATCACGGTGTTCTGTTGGGTGGTGGTGGACACATCGAAGTACGCGGGATAGTTGGCGAAGGTGGGAATGACCAGACTTCGCAGCAGAGGCACCTCCATAGCCTGCTCCAGCCCGAACCAGGTGCCCGTCAGCGCGCCCCATATCACGGTGGCGCCGGACAGCACCCACAGCAGCTGCACGGCGGTGGAGGAGCCCTTGCCCTTCAGCGTCATAACCAGCGCGGTCAGCAGGAACAGACAGCCGTACCCCGCGTCGCCGATGATCATAGCGAAGAACAGGGTGAAGAACCCCAGAAACCAGAAGGAAATGTCGTACTCCCGATAGCCGGGCACGGTGCCCAGAATGTCAAAGACGGGGATCATCAAGCGGGTGACCTTGTTGTACCGGACCTTGGTGGGCACCTTCTCGTCGTCACCGGCGGGATCCTCCATCGCCCATGCCCAGTGCGCCTGTGATGCGGCGGACTTGAAGCTCTCCACATCGCTGAGAGGTAGATAGCCGGATAGCCACACCAGCCCGTCCTCGCTGCCGGAGGTATTGCTGACGGCGGAATACTCCGCGTCGTTCTGCGCCTTCACCAGCTGCGCCCGGACGCTGGGCAGATGCCCCGCCGCGCGGGACAGGAGCGTTTCGCACTCCTGAAGCTCTTGGGCGCAGTCCCGCTGCTCCTGCTCCAGCTCGTCCAGCCCCTTTTCTGGCAGCGGGAACTCGGTGGCGGCGTAGTGGGCGGGCAGGGGAGCGAGGGTCGCCAGCGTGGGCATTTTGCCCACCGGCGACAGGCGGAGGAAGCGCACCTCCGGGTCAGCCTCCAGCGCGGCGACAGTCTTTTTGTCGGTGCGGTAGATGTGGATGTCCCAGCCCTCGCAGCGCAGCTCCCGCAGCTGGGCGGGGGAGAAGTGCCCCCACTCCGCCAGCCGCTCCGCCGCTGCACGGGCGGCGGACTGCTGCGCCTGCAGCGTTTTCCTCCGCTCTATGCACTCGTTCACATCGCGAAAGAGCGTCTCGAACGCGTCGCCGGACAGGGGGGACGACTCCTGCGCCGCGTGGGGGTATTCCTGCAGCACCACCGCCATCCTCGACAGGGCGGCGAAGCGTTCCGGATACTGCCGGTCGGCGTCCGCCTTCTCGGAGAAGTGGACAACGCCCAGCTCCCGCAGACGCTCCAGCAGCGCGTCCTTCTCCGGGGCGGTGGAGACAATGTGGACGACTTTCATTTTCTCGATCATCGGCTCACCCCCTGCAGCTTCTTTTTGGCGATCTTGCCCCGCACCACGGCGGCAGTCTGCTGGTCGCCCAGATAGATGCCGATGACCCGGATATTCTCCTTCGCCTCCGGGATCTTCACCTTCTCAAAGAGGTTCACCCGCTGGGCGGTGGAGCGCAGCTCACGCTCCAGCAGCTCCACTCGCAAGCGCAGCGTCTTTTCCAGCGCGTCCAGCTGGGCGATCTCCCGCAGCCGGAGGGCGGCGGTATCCACCCACAGGGGGTAGTCCGCCACGTCGTAGCGGATGTCCTCGAAGGTCAGCTCCCGGAACACCGGCACGGTAACGCCGGCGATATTCTCCTGTCCGCACTCCACGCTCCGGGGACGCACCAGCGTCTCCAGCCGCTTTTCCGCCGGGAAGCAGTCATTTTCCGCAAAGACCGCCACCCAGTCGTCCAGTCCGCTGACGGCGGCGCGCCGCTGCTGCTCCACCTGCTCCAGCTGCGCGGCGATCTCCATGACCACGGCTTGCAGCTGCTGCTTCTTCAATTGCAGTGTGGGCAGGTAGCGTTGGAACTGCTTCAAGCGGTCCTTCTGCACCTTCAGCTCATTTTTTGTAAGTTTGACAGCCATAGGCGTACCCTCATTCCACAGCGTCGCGCTTGGGCCATCTCTCCCGGATGAGGTCGGATTTCAGACCGGTCTCGTTAGGCTCGAAGCATTCGCTGAGGATCTCCCAGCCCAGATCCAGTGCCTCCTCCAGCGGGATGTTCACGCGCAGATCCATGAGCTTCGACTCAAACAGATGACCGTATTTCAGCAGCTTTTCGTCCCACTCGGACATGGCGAAGCCCATGGACTTCTTCTCCAAGCTCTCCTTATAGGCACTGTACAGCCGGATCATGCCGTCCATCAGTGCCCGGTGGTCACTGCGGGTCTTGCCGTTTACGTTCTGCTTCAGGCGGGACAGGGAGCCGAACGGCTCGATATGACCGTTTTTCAGGTAATACTGCCCCTCGGTGATGTAGCCGGTGTTGTCGGGGACGGGGTGGGTCACGTCGTCGCCGGGCATGGTGGTCACGCCCAGAATGGTGATGGAGCCTGCGCCCTCGAAGGCGACCGCCTTCTCGTACCGTGCGGCGAGACAGCTGTACAAATCGCCGGGATAGCCGCGGTTGGAGGGCACCTGTTCCATGGTGATCGCCATTTCCTTCTGCGCGTCGGCGAAGTTGGTCATATCCGTCAGCAGCACCAGCACACGTTTCCCCTCCAGGGCGAACTGCTCCGCCACCGCCAGAGCCATGTCCGGCACCAGTGTGCACTCCACCGTGGGGTCGGAGGCGGTGTGAATGAACATCACCGTGCGCCCCATGGCGCCGCTCTTTTCCAGCGTCTCGCGGAAGAACAGATAGTCGTCGTGCTTCAGACCCATGCCGCCCAGCACGATCACGTCCACCTGCGACTGCATGGCGATACGGGAGAGCAGCTGGTTGTACGGCTCACCGGACACGGAGAAGATAGGCAGCTTCTGGCTCTCCACCAGCGTGTTGAACACGTCGATCATGGGGATACCGGTGCGGATCATTCTGTCGGGTGTAATGCGCTTGGACGGATTCACGGAGGGTCCGCCTATGGGGATCATGTTCTCCGTCAGCGCGGGGCCATTGTCGCGGGGCACGCCCGCACCGTTGAAAATGCGTCCCAGCAGGTGCTCGGAGAAGGACACCATCATGGGGCGGCCCAAAAAGCGCACCGGGTCGGTGGTGCTGACGCCCTGCGTGCCGCTGAACACCTGTAACGTCACCAGATCGCGCTCCAGCTTGATGACGTTGGCGTAGCTGTCGCCCACCAAAGCCAGATCGCCGTTGCGGACGCCGGACGCCCTGACGGTGACCACGTTGCCCACGATGGACTCGATTTTCGTGTAAACCTTCTGCATCATATCACCCCTCTCAAACCGCCGCCCTGTGCAGGTAGAAGTCCTTGAGCTTCTGCTCCTGCGCTTCGAACTCCGGCGTCTGGAACCGGGTGTTGTGCCAGTCCAGGAATTCCTGCCGCAGCTGATTGAAGAAGGCGCGGATGTCTTTCTTGTCCTCCAGCGCGAAGGTGCGCGTCAGCACGTCGTAGAGGACGTTGAACTCATGGAGCTGCCGCTCCGGGGAGCAGGCCGCGTCGATGGGGTCAAAGGAGTTCTGCTGGAGATACACCGCGTCCAGCAGCTCGCCCTTCTGATAGAGGATGTAGTCCTCGTCGGAGGTGCCCTCCTCGCCGATGACCTTCATCATCTGGTTGATCTCGTTGCTGCGAAGGAGGATGGCGCGCGCCGCCTCTACCCGCTCCATGTCCGCCACGCCCCGGTACTTGGACCAGGAGTCGATGGGGTGGATGGCGGGGTACTTGCGTGCGTCGGAACGCTCCCGGGACAGCCCGTGGAACGCGCCCACCACCTTCAAGGTCGCCTGCGTCACCGGCTCCTCGAAGTTGCCACCGGCGGGGGAGACGGTGCCGCCGATGGTGACGGACGCTTCCTTCCCGTTCTTCAGCCGCACCTTACCGGCGCGCTCATAGAACGACGCGATCACGGATTCCAGATAGGCGGGGAACGCCTCCTCACCGGGGATCTCCTCCAGACGGCCGCTCATCTCGCGCATGGCCTGCGCCCAGCGGCTGGTGGAGTCCGCCAGCAGCAGCACGTCCAGTCCCATCTGCCGGTAGTATTCTGCCATGGTGACGGCGGTGTAGACCGACGCCTCACGGGCGGCGACCGGCATGGAGGAGGTGTTGCAGATGATGATGGTGCGCTCCATCAGGGAGCGTCCCGTCCGGGGATCTACCAGCTCCGGGAACTCCGTCAGTACCTCCACCACCTCGCCGGCGCGCTCGCCGCAGGCGGCGACGATGACGATGTCCACGTCGGCGTTCTTCGCCTCCATGTGCTGCAAGACCGTCTTGCCCGCCCCGAAGGGGCCGGGGACGCAGAACGTGCCGCCCTTTGCCACCGGCAGGAACGTGTCCACGCAGCGCAGCTTCGTCACCAGCGTCTCCGTGGGGCGCAGCCGCTCCTCATAGCAGCGGATGGGCTGCTTCACCGGCCAGGAGAACACCATGGTCAGCTCCTTCTCCTCGCCGTCGTCGTTTTCCAGCACCGCCACGGTGTCGCGGACGTTGTAAACGCCCTTCTCCCGGACGGTTTTCACCCGCCACTCGCCCTTTACGTCGAAGGGCACCATGATGAGGTGGGTGAACAGACCCTCCGGCACGCTGCCCACAGCGTCACCGGCGGTGACACTGTCACCGGGCTTTGTCAGAGGGGTAAACTCCCAGTCCCTATTGGGAATGGGATCGAGATACACGCCGCGCTCCAGAAAGAAGCCGCATTGCTGCGCCAGCTTCGGCAGCGGGTTTTGCAGACCGTCGAACACCTGGGCCAGCAGACCGGGGCCCAGCTCCACACTCATCAGCTCGCCGGAAAGCTCCACCCGGTCGCCCACCTGAATGCCGTTGGTCATCTCATAGATCTGCATACTGGCCGTGTCGCCGTTGACGCGGATGACCTCGCCCTTGAGCCGGTCATCGCCCAGCAGGACATAGCCCACTTCGTTTTTGCGAACGGAGCCGGAAAAGCTGGCGGATACCAGGTTTCCGTTCACGCCGGTCACATATCCTGTCACTTTGTCCATATCGCTTCTCCTGTTTCATTATAGGCTGGAGATCTGCTGACGGATGTGCGCCATCAGCCCATCAAAGGACTGCACGCCCCTATCGTGGCGGAAGATCTGCTGCCGCTCCAAAAGGCGGAGCTTCATGGCGTAGCCAAACAGCGCGTGTTCGTCGAAATTGTGCAGTCCGATCATGTCGTCCAGTCGGTGAAATTCCAGATCCAGCAGGATTCGCTCTCCCGTCAGAGGATCCTCGGCGTTCACCGCCGCCGTCACCGCCTGCGTGATCCCCGCCTCCCGGTCGGAGGGCACGGCGCAGGCGCGCCCCAGCTTCACACTGCGCTGGTACGTCAGCTCTTGGGACAGTGCCCGGTAGAACGACGCCCACTCCGACAGCAGCGGCCCCTTGTCCGACGCCACCGTCAGCGTTTCCAGCGTTTGATAGACCCCGCCGCTCACCGCCGACTTGCACATGGAGAGAAACGTCTCATAGTCCATGGGCACCTCGCCCTGTGTTTTCAGCAGGGGCAGGCTGGAGAGCAGGTAGTAGTAGGAAGCCATCGCAGAGGCACCCCCTTACAGGCTCGTTTCCCGGAAGAACGGCATGAGCATCTCTGCGATCTCCTGCTCGGAGCAGTCGAAGTAGCCGGAGCCGTCCTTGGCAGCCAGGCGGAAGCCCGCGCCGACCTTTTTGGAGGGACGGATCTCCAACCCGTTTTTCAACTCCTGCGCCAGCTCCTGCCGCAGCTTCTCCGTTACCTGCGCGACCTCCACCGTGTAGGCGGATATGTCCTCGCCCTGTATGGCGGCGCGGATGAGAGTCGCCAGTGCCTGTTCATCCAAAGCCTTGCCCACGTCAGCGGACAGGAGCTTCTCGAATTCCCTCTGGATTTCCTGCCGGAATGCCAGCACAGCGTCGCGCTTTGCCTGCTCGGCACTGAGCCGTGCACTGTCCTTGAACACCTTGATCTCCGCCTCCGCGTCCTGCCGCAGCCTGTCTGCCTGCGCCTTGGCGTCGGCAATGATGGCGTCCGCCTGTGCTCTTGCGTCCGCCAGAATGGCGGCGGACTCCCGGTTGGCGCAGTCGATACCGTCCTTTTTAATGGAGGAGACGAGATCTTGAATCTGAAGTTCCATAGCTGATCACCTTCTTTTCTGAATTTCCGGTCGTTTCCGTCTGGATGTGATTATATTATAACAGTCACCGCGCAGGTTGCAACGATTTTTTGAAAAGGTTGTTCCGTCAAAATGTAGATATTGCCCTGCGGAGCAGGATCATTTTCCCCATATCACGAAAGGATGCGGAACCTCACACGGCACTCTTGACGTACCCCAATGCAAAACGGTATAATTAAAGGGTTGAGACTAATTTCCCGGAGGAGGTGATACCGTGGAGGATACGCTGCGAAGCTGCCACCCGGCGGTGAGCTTCGGCTATTTCGCCGTGGTCATCGCCTGCTCCATGTTTTTTATGCACCCGCTCTGCCTGGCCGTGTCCCTGCTGGGCGCGCTGCTGTACGTGGCGCGTCTGAAGGGGCGCAGAGGGCTGCGGCGGCACGTCGTATGGGTGCTGCCGGCGGCTCTGCTGGCGGCGGTGCTGAACCCCGCCTTCGTCCATCAGGGCGTGACCATCCTGACCTACCTGCCCTCCGGGAACCCGCTGACGCTGGAGAGCCTCCTGTACGGTCTGGCGGCGGGCTGTATGCTCTCCGCGGTGGTGCTGTGGTTCGTGTGCGTGACGGAGGTCATCACCTCGGACAAGGTGGTGTACCTGTTCGGGCGTGTCATCCCGGCACTGTCCCTGCTGCTGAGCATGACGCTGCGCTTCGTGCCCCGCTTCATCCGGCGGCTGCGTACCGTGACGCAGGCGCAGGCGCACATGGGGCGCGACGTTCGTAACGGCTCCATGCACCAGCGGGTCAGAAGTGCCCTGCGTGTGTTCTCCATCGTGGTGACGTGGAGCCTGGAGAGCGGCATCATCACCGCCGACAGTATGCGCTGCCGGGGCTACGGTCTGCCGGGGCGGACGTCCTTCTCCCTGTACCGCTTCGACCGGCGGGACGGCGCGGTGCTGGCGTGGCTGGCGTTCTGCGCCGTGTACCTGCTGGGCGGTGGGTTGGCGGGCGGTCTGAGGTTCCGGTATTACCCCATGGTGCTGACTGCACCCGTCACCCCGCTGACGGTGAGCTTTTTCGCCGTGTACGCGCTGCTTTGCCTGACGCCTGTGCTGCTGCACGTATGGGAGGCGCGGGCGTATACCATTCGGAAGGGAGGCTCCGCCCATGAGTGAGCTGCTGCGCTTGGCGCACTACGGCTTTACCTACCCCCAGCGCAGGCAGCCGGCACTGTCGGACGTGAGCCTGACCATCCGCAGCGGCGAGTTCTGGGTGCTGTGCGGCGCGTCCGGCTGCGGCAAGACCACGCTTTTGCGCCAGCTGAAGCCCGCCCTGCGCCCCCACGGCGCATCGGAGGGCGAGATCTGGTTCGACGGGCACCTGCTCTCCCACCTGTCGGAGCGGGAGCAAGCGTCGGAGATCGGCTTCGTGCTCCAATCTCCGGAGGAGCAGACCGTCACCGACAAGGTGTGGCACGAGCTGGCGTTCGGGCTGGAGAGCCTGGGCTGCGACACGGAGACCGTCCGCCGCCGCGTGGCGGAGATGGCGTCGTTTTTCGGCATACAGGACTGGTTCCACAGGAGCGTGGACGAGCTTTCCGGCGGGCAGAAGCAGCTGCTGGCACTGGCGTCCGTCATGGTGCTCCAGCCCCGTCTGCTGATACTGGACGAGCCTACCAGCCAGCTGGATCCCATCGCCGCATCGGACTTTTTGCAGACGGTGGGGCGGCTGAACCGCGAGCTGGGCGTCACCGTACTGCTGACGGAGCACCGGCTGGAGGAGGCTCTGCCTCTGGCGACCCACGCCGCCGTGCTGGACGGCGGCACGCTGCTCTGCGCCGGAACGCCGGAGACGGTGTGCCGCGCCCTGCGGGGGAGGGGACACGGGATGTTTCTGGCGATGCCCGCCGCCGTGCGGATCTGGGCAAGCGTGGACAGCGACGCGCCCTGCCCCATCACCGTCCGGGACGGCAAGGACTTCCTGACGGACTGGTGCGGCACCCACCCCGTGCAGCCACTGCTGCCTGAGCGGGTCTACCCCGCCGGCGAGACGGTGCTCTCCGGGGAGGGGCTGTGGTTCCGCTACGAGGCGGAGGAGCCGGACGTAGTGCGCGGGCTGGACATCTGCGTGCGCCGCGGGGAGCTGCTGGCACTGCTGGGCGGCAACGGCGCGGGAAAATCCACCACGCTGGGTCTCCTGTCCGGCGCGCTGACGCCCCAGCGGGGTCACGTCGCCCGTCAGGGTCGCGTGGGCGTGCTGCCCCAGAACCCACAGGCTTTATTCGTAAAAAAGACCGTGCGGGAGGATCTCTATGAGACCTTCGACGGTGTGAAGATACCGCCCGATCAGCGGGAGCATCGGGTGGAGCAGGCGGTGAGCCTGTGTCGGCTGACGGAGCTGCTGGACAGGCACCCCTACGACCTGTCCGGCGGCGAGCAGCAGCGGGCGGCTCTCGGCAAGGTGCTGCTGCACCAGCCGGACATCCTGCTTCTGGACGAGCCGACCAAGGGGCTGGACGCGGAGTTCAAGCAGAGCTTCGCCGCCATACTGGACGCCCTGACCGCCGCCGGCGTGGCGGTGGTGATGGTCAGCCACGACGTATCGTTCTGCGCCCGGTACGCCCACCGCTGCGCGCTGTTTTTCGACGGTGCCGTGGTGGCGGAGGGCACGCCCCGCGCCTTCTTCTCCGGCAACAGCTTTTACACCACCTCCGCCGACCGCATGGCGCGGCATATCTGCCCCGGTGCGGTAACGCCAGAGGACGTGATGGCGGTCATCGGCGGGCGCGTGCCGCCCCGGCCGGAGCTGACCTCGTCCTACGCGCCGCTGCCGCCGGTGGCGGAGGAATCCGCCGCTTGGAAGCCGAAAAGGCTGCCGTGGTGGCGTAAGCTCATCGCCGCCGCAGCCGGAGCCTTCGCGCTGGCGATCTTCTGGAACGCGGCGCGGCACACCGACCTCACCGCGCTGGTGGGCGGCGGCACCGTGTCGGAGGCGGGCTGGCAGGCGTTGACGCAGTACGGACTGTTCGCGGTGCTACTCCTTGTGGTGGTGGCTGCCATCGGGCGGCGTTCCCGCCCGCCGGTGCTGCTGCAAACGCCGGTGGAGAAGCGGAAGCTGTCCAAGCGGACGCTGACCGCCACGGTGCTGATCCTGCTGTGCATCCCCGTGACGCTGTACGTGGGCTTTTTCTACTTCGGCAACAGTGCCTATTACCCCATCGCCCTCGCGGTGCTGCTGGAGTGCATGGTGCCCTTCTTCCTCGTGTTCGAGGGACGAAAGCCCCAGGCGCGTGAGCTGGTGCTGGTGGCGACGCTGTGCGCTCTGGGCGTGGCGGGTCGTGCGGCGTTCTTCATGCTGCCCCAGTTCAAGCCGGTGATGGCGCTGACCATCATCTCCGGCGTGGCACTGGGCGGCGAGACGGGCTTTCTGGTGGGAGCCATGACCATGCTGGCGAGCAATATGCTCTTCTCCCAAGGACCGTGGACGCCCTTCCAGATGTTCGCCATGGGCGTCATCGGCTTTTTGGCGGGCGTGCTGTTCCGCAAGGGCTGGCTGCGCCGCAGCCGCGGCGCGCTCAGCGTGTTCGGAGCCATTGCCGCGGTGGTGGTCTACGGCGGCATAATGAACCCCGTGTCCGCGCTGCTCTATGCCCGGACGCTGGAGTGGAGGGTCATCGCCGCCTACTATATCACCGGCTTCCCCATGGACTGCGTCCACGCGGCGGCGACGGTGCTGTTCCTGCTGGTGCTGGCGGAGCCCATGCTGGAAAAGCTGGATCGCATCAAGGTCAAGTACGGTCTGGTGGAATAGACGCGCCGGAGGGCGTTTTTCCCGCCGCAACTTAAAGCTTCCCCCTTTTTTCCCGGCGCAACCGAAAGGTGATAGACACGGGCGGGGAATTTCTGTATAATGACACCAGAGACAACCAACAGGGGAGGAGAGAGCTATGGCAATGATCCGCTGCAAAGCGTGCGGCAAAGCATACGACGCAAGAGAGGGCTTCTGCCCCAAATGCGGTGCCTATAACCGCCCACCCCGGCAGGAGTGGGTGGACGCGCAGGGCACGGTTCACTACGCGGAACAGGAGAAGGAGTGCTACGAGCGCAAGGAATGTCACGAGAAGAAGGTCTGCTACGAGGAGCAGACCCGCCGCCCCAAGCCCCAGCCCCGGCGGCACCCACCCCGGAAGAACGGTGCCTCCGGCGTGATGGGCGCGGTGATCGCGGTGGTCGCCATCATCATGGTCATCAACCTGACGCGCTATACGGCCTTCAATTTCGGCAGCCTCTTCGGCGGCAAGGAGGAGCTGATACCCGACTACGATTGGAGCACTCCGGAGTACGTCGGTGAGGCGGTAGCATCGGCGCGGGAGTACGCGGCGGTGGGGGAGACGTTCTATCTGGAGGATTCCGCCTTCACCGTGGAGCACCTGGAGGTGGACTGGGAAAGCGACACGCTCACGGTGTACATCGCCGAGGGCGATACATACCATACGTTTCCCCCTCTGGTGACGCTGCGGGAGGACGGTCTTGAGGAGTGGATCCCTCCCTACGATGTCAGCGTCGCCGCCGATAATGGAAACCTGTTCCTCTGCACGTATGACCTGTCGATGCTGGAGGACGCCGCAGCGGGCACATCCCTGCTCTTCTCCGGCGTAAGCGAGGGCGTGGACGTGGAGGTTCCCTTCGACATTTTCCAGTGGTAATGAAAAAGCATCCCCCGGCACTGCCGGGGGATGCTTTTTACGTTAGTCGTATCTCAGAACTTGTCCTTGTTGAAGATACGCAGGATCTCGTCAAAGGACTTGTCCATCTCGTCCTGTCCCTGCTCGCCCTGCACCTCGTTCAAGGGCTGGGGCGCGCCGTTGGCGGTCTGCGTATTCTGCACCGCAGCGGCGTTGGCGGCCTGCTGCGCCTCGTCGAAGCCGGTGGCGATGACGGTGACGCGGATCTCGTCGTCCAGCGTCTCGTCGAAGGCGGCGCCGAAGATGGTCAGCGCGTCGGGATGGACGGCCTGCTGCACCAGCGTGGCGGCCTGCTCCACCTCCTCCAGACCGATGTCCATGGAGCCGGTGACGTTGATGAGCACGCCCCGTGCGCCGTTGATGGAAGTCTCCAGCAGGGGGGAGGAGATCGCCATGCGGGCGGCTTCCTCCGCCTTGCCCTTACCGGCGGCGCGGCCCACGCCCATGTGGGCAAGACCGGCGTTCTGCATAATGGCGGTCACGTCCGCGAAGTCAAGGTTGATGAACCCGGTGTCGCGGATCAGATCGGAAATGGACTGCACCGCCTGCCGCAGCACGTCGTCTGCGATCTCGAAGGCGTTGGCAAATGTGATCTTCTGGTCGGTGGCGTACTTCAGCCGCTCGTTGGGGATGATGACAAGGGAATCCACCTTGCTCCGCAGATCCTCGATGCCCTGCTCCGCCTGTGTCATGCGGCGGCGACCCTCGAAGCCGAAGGGCTTCGTCACCACGCCCACGGTGAGGACGCCCGCCTCCCGGGCGATCTCCGCCACCACGGGAGCCGCGCCGGTGCCGGTGCCGCCGCCCATACCGGCGGTGATGAACACCATGTCGGTGTTCTCCAGAGCCTTCGCCATCTGGTTCCGGCTCTCCTCGGCGGCCTTGCGCCCCACGTCGGGATTGGAACCGGCACCCTTGCCGCCGGTGAGCTTCTCGCCAATTTGAATTTTATAGGTAGCACTGGAGGCATTCAGTGCCTGTTTATCTGTATTCACGGCGACAAAATCGACGCCCTGTGCGCCGCTGCGTACCATGCGGTTGACCACGTTGTTGCCGCCGCCGCCCACGCCGACGACCTTAATGCTGACAACGTTCTCCGGACCGGTTTCTAATCCAAAAGCCATGTCTGCTCCTCCTGCCATAATTTGTATAAAAACGAGGGATATTCTCAAAGTAAATGCTATATCTTGTATTGTATTACGAATCCGCGCAAGCGTCAAGTGTATGCACCTAATTTACTGAAAAAGTTTTCCACAGCCGCGGTCAATTTACTCCGGGATGAACCGCGCCTTGCCCTCCTGCATCATGTTGATGACGCCCCTTTCGTTGACCTCCAGCTTCTCCACCACCGCCAGCAGATAGTCCAGCTTGTAGCCGTAGTCCGCGTCCCACGGGAAATACACGTCGAAGCGATCCAGATACCGCAGCGTCAGCTGGGAGGCGTCGCTCATGTCCACCAGCGACACGTCGCCGGAAAGCCCCCGGCTGTCCAGCTGATTCATCAGCTCTAGCAGCTGCGCCAGGATCAGCTCCTGCCCCTCCGCCGCCTTTGCCTGTGCGCCCACCGCCGGGTCAAGGAGCGTCAGCCCCTTGATCTGCATATACCTCTTGGCGTTGGACGCAGGCTCCTCGTCCACGATGTTCCCCTTGTCGCACAGGAGATACGCCTTGCCGTCCTGCACGATGGCGGCGGGGGCGGTGCACTCCGTCACCACGATGGACAGCCTGTCCGGCAGCACCCGGAGGAACTGCACCGACTCGATGTAGGGCAGAGCCTTCCGTATGCGTGCGGCGGCGTTGAACTTGTTCATCAGGAACAGGTTGTCCCCCTCCCTGACCTCCGCCGCGGTGACGATGTCCTCCTGTGAGTAGCGGTCGTTGCCGCTGACCTCAATGGTGCGTATGCGGAAAAACAGCGTCAGAGCCAGCGCGATGGCGGTGCAGATCAGCACAAAGGCAAGCAGCTTGTAGAGGAAGGTGAAGCCCCCTCTGCGCCGCTTATGATTGTACCGTCTGCGCCTTGCCATCGTCTGTACTCCTTCGCTGTCGTGTGTTCAGATTTCCTCTGTGATCTGCGCGCCCAGTGACCGCAGATGGGCGGGTAAGTCCTCGTAGCCCCGGTGGATGTGCCCCACCCCCTGCACG
>OHSI01000567.1_pt1 | contig 23217 bp, 21 predicted proteins | sample 1578641 | NCBI WGS metagenome assembly OHSI01 (sample SAMEA3879535, study PRJEB24766) | human gut metagenome | biome: human-associated habitat; feature: feces | place: USA | collected 1985/1987 | reverse complement strand
AGCTGTGCATCCTCACTTCCAAGGAATGCTGCAAGCTTAACTGCTACTTCCTGGTTCTTGCAGTTAGGGTTAACACCGATAGCCTTAGATCCTAAGAATGCCTTTAACTGGCAGTCTTTTCCACCAATATTGATTGTAGGAAGAGCTGCAACACCAACGTTCTCCTCACCAAGATTCTCTTTAACTGCGTCATAGTTCCAGTTACCATTGAAGTAAGCGTTTACTGAACCATCCTTAAGTCCAGCAAGACCAAGTGATCCCTCATTGTTATCCATTACGAAGTTTGGATTTGCAAATAAATCTACGATGTAGTTTGTAACTGCTACTGCCTTATCTCCGCTGAAATCATATCCGGCAGCCTTGTCTGTTCCGTCTCCGAAGATTGTACATCCGTTTGCTGCATAGAATGCATTGAGATACCAGCCGTTATCAAATGGGAATGAAACCTTACCCTTTGTAAGCATTGTATCAAGGCTCTTTACATCATCCTCAGAGAAAACTCTCTTGTCATAGTACATGAACCATGTGTTTGATGTATAAGGAACTGCGTAGATGTCTCCATCATATGTAACAGTTGCTGCCATAGCCTCTGAGTTAGATGTCTTAACATAATCTGCTGCCTCTCCACCTAACTTAGCAATAGCATTAGCCTTAATTAATGGCTCAAGCTGATCGTTTGCAAACATGTAAACATCAGCTGCTGCCTTAGGATCCTTTGTAACAACGTCCTTTGCATCACTCTCAGATGATGTAACATACTTGAACTCGATGTTGAAATCAGGATTTGCTTTAGCAAATGCCTCGCACTCTGTCTTGAGCCAAGCACCCTTTGCATCATCTAAATCCTCTGAAGGTCCCATTACTGTAATGGTCTCCTTGCCGCCGGCCTTCTTGTCGGCTTTCTCTGTTCCATTTCCTCCGTTGCTGCTTCCGCATCCAGCAAACATTGTTGCTACCATAGAAGCGCAAAGTAAAGATGCTAATACTTTCTTCTTCATATCTTCCTCTCCTTTTTGAATATAAAATGTAAAAAAGTATATATATAAATTGCCGTGCAACTTATATCAAATTAATTATCTGCGGTAAACCACCGCAATGTTTCTAATCCAGGCTATCTTTTCGTTGTCCAATCTGTGTGGCTTACTTGTCATGCGCCATCTCCAGTTATGTCCGACTGTCGAAGGATAATTCATCCTCGCCTCATTTCCAAGCTCTAATATATCCTGCATCTGGACTATCGCCAGCTCTGCGGTGCTGTGGTACAGCTCCCTGATAAGAGCATTTGGAACCTGTGATTTATTTTCAATATTCAGATACTCATACAGATAAGCAAGCTCATAATCTGTCTTTTCACCGAAAGAACCAACTATTGTCTCATTGTCATGTGTACCAATATATGCAACTACATGTGAATCAGTGTAATTGTGTGGCAGATACTCATTGGACGGATCGCCGTCAAAGGCGAACATCATAACCTTTGTTCCCATCCAGCCCGACTTCGCAAGGAGCTTTTTCACTCCCGGCAAAAGGCTCGCTGACGTATAATCATCAGCCACTACATTAACACCCTCAAGCTCTTCGTTGATTGCATTGACAAGCCTGCGTCCCGGTCCCTTGAACCATTTCCCGGATAGGCTCTTGTCCTGTCCGTACGGTACCGCATATGCTTTTACAATTCCTGCAAAATGATCAATCCTGACGATATCAAAAAGCTCTCTGCATACACGCATACGCTTTCTCCACCACGAGAAGTTGTCCTCCTTCATGGCATCCCAGTCATACATAGGATTGCCCCACACCTGTCCGTTCTCTGAATACTTATCAGGAGCGGCAGCTGCAACATACTCCGGTGTATCGTTTGCGCTCATCATAAATAGTTGTCTCTCTGCCCATACGTCTACGCTGTCATACCCTACATAAAACGAGGCGTCACCTATTATGTAGATACCTTTTGAGTTAGCATAATTTTTCAAATCCTCCCATTGCTCGAAGAATTTATATTGGCAGAACTTCCAAAAAGTAATTGTATTATAATTCTTTTTTTGGTACTTTTCAAGCGCAACCGCTTGCGGATTTCTATACTCGCTTGGCCACTCGCTCCAATTTTTGTATAAATTGTCGGCTTTCAGTGTCATAAATAGTGCATATTGTTCAAGCCACTCCGACTGTTTTTTTACAAAATCCTGAAACTCTTGTGCATTTGTATCAAATCTTTCAAACGCTTTTTGTAAAATCTTGCATCTGTTCTGATGCAATGCTGCATAATCAATTTCTGATTCGTCTGTGCCCCAGTTATACCCCAGGATCTCTTCCTTCTCTAACAACCCCTCATCTACCAGCTTATCTAAATCGATGAAATAGATATTGCCCGCACAGCCTGATGATGGCTGATATGGACTATCGCCAAATATGGTGGGGCCTACCGGAAGAACCTGCCAGTACTTCTGTTTCAAATCACCAAGGAGATCAACAAAATTGTAAGCCTCTCTCCCAAGAGTACCTATACCATATGGTGACGGCAGACTCGAGATTGAAAGAAGTATTCCGGAGCCTCTGAGATTTTCTTTGGCCTCCAAATTACCATTCCTCTTTCCTAAAATTTTCTATTTTTTTCGTATCTGAGATTATTTTATTTCCTATTGTCAGATTTGTCAATCTTTTTAGTGGTTTCAAACTCATTTTTGCCATTTTTCACGTAATTTACATTCATTTTTTGGTAGTTATTACCACAGTTTCAAAGATATTTTTCGAAAAATTTATTACAGAAAATATTGCCTATTTCTGATAGTAAATGTATAATTTAATTATCACATAAGAAAGGATAAATACTATGGCTACTATTAAGGATATTGCCGCCCGGCTGGGCGTATCAATCAGCACTGTTTCAAAGGGATTAAATGGTGCCAGCGATATAAGTGAGGAGCTTCGTCAGACAGTTTTAGACACTGCTGTCGAAATGGGCTACAGCACAAAGCGCTCCAGAAAGGTAGAAAACCGCAAGCTGGCTCTGTTTATTGAAAATATGAACTACGAGTCTATCGATGAGTTCGGATATGATGTAGTGCTTGGTTTCAAACAGAATGCTTTTAAGCACAAATGGGACGTGGACATCATCCCTGTCACACCTCAGCTTCAGGCAGAAGAAAAATACGATACATATATATTAAAGAATGGCTATTGTGGCGCATTTCTGGTAGGTTTTGCTCTTCACGATGAATGGATGCAGCAGCTCAAAAATACTACAATGCCTACCGTTTTGTTTGATAACTATATAGAAAACAATCCCAATGTAGCCTATGTAGGCACCGACAGCTACGAGGGCATTGACATGGCTGTAAAGCATCTGCACAATCTGGGCCATAAAAAGATTGCCTTTATCAATGGTTCTCTTTTTTCCCTGGTTTCGGATCAGCGTCAGGAAGCCTTTGAAAACTCTATGCGCAATGCCGGTCTTGAAATCTACCCGGAGCTCATGGGACACGGCTACTATATTCCTGAAACCGCACAGTATTACGTTTCAAATTTTATTGCAGCAGGTGCCACCGCTATCCTCTGCGGAAGCGACACTATAGCAAAGGGTGTTATCTTAGAGTGCCAGCTGCACGGCTTCAATGTGCCAAATGATATAAGTGTGGTCGGCTTTGACGATGTCAAGTTTGCCGCAGCCCTTACCCCTCCTCTTACCACTGTCAGACAGGAGTGTAATGATCTGGGCCGCTGTGCATATATTATATTGAATTCGCTCATTCACCATATTCCAATCAGCCGCACACAGCTACGTCCAAGGCTGATTGAAAGAGAATCTACTGCACGAGTTTCCACCGCACATGCTGCTGAGGAATAGCCTGCATATATACCACCTTCCAAAGGAGGCAAAATTGTTCAAACGCAAACATGTAACCACTTTAATTACATATTCGCTGGTATTTTTCAGTGCAATCTCCATGACAGCCTGTTCTTTTTCGGATGTCTCTTATCTATTCAAGAGTCCCGCACAAAAGCAGGCTATTCTGCACAAATCACCTGCGTTTTGGGAGGATGCCACAAGTGTTAAAGGAAGCAGCAACCTGTCTATCCTGCACAATGTCGCCTTTGAGGGGCAGCCGTACAATGATACAAGACAGTTTGGTGATAACATCCTTATGGTAGGACAGGGCAGCTACAATAATTCCATCATAGAGACCGATGATCAATCCGTTAAGTATTCATTTGATGTATATAATCCCTGGTCCAATGAAATCACGGCAAGCCTCACTCACGACAAAACCGACTGTGATGACTACATGATAAAAGGTGACCGACTCTGGCTCATCAATTCCGATGCCGGCAGGGCAACAATCTATGATAAGGATTTAAAGGAGATAAAAACCTGCAAATATAATCCTGAGGACTATGATGGCAATTGCGATACATCAGATTCTGATGATGGCGATGTGCCGAATCCCGGCAATTATTATGATGTCTCACAGATTGCCACCTCCGCTGACGGAAAATACGCTCTCGTGTCAGGTGTCACACCCGATACCTACAAATATGCAGTCTCTGATATAAGGATTGACGATAACACAGTGCTTTCAACCTACGAAGGACAAAGTTTTTCCATGTCATGTGTCGACTCAAAGGGCTTTGTAATCGAGGCAGATACGGCCAACAATATCTGGAACTATCATTCATCCGATGGAGAAAACAGCTTTTTTTCACTGCCGGATGTGGTGGATGTGACTTTGGCAGAGGATGGTGACATGCTCATACGATGCCAGGATTTATCCTCGGACAACATCATCAGTTACTATAAATATTCACCCGCCACCGGTGTCAGTTCATCCTTTTCATACAATCTGGCGACTCGAAACACAGGCAAAATGTCCGACAGCTCATCCGACTCTGCGGCAGCCGATACCAAGACCTACTGTTCTGCCAACTCGGTATATCTGCCTGATGCAAACTGTGTTATGATGCTTTTGTACACAGCGCAGTGCAACCCGGAAATTCTCATCTGGTCACTCGACAAGGGCAAGAATGACAGCAAAGCCGAAATCACGTCATACAATGACTGTGATACACTGCTACAGGCCTTACGCGATGATGGCTCATATGTATCCCCATATTCTGCCATAGACCCATCTGACAGTACCGATGAAAATCAGGAGGCTATGGAAGAGGCCGGGAAGGATTCTGACTACAATACATACGGCGATGAGGTCACTCTGATCCCCGACACCGCTTCATATGACTGGGGTGATTTATCCGACATAAATGCACGTATCACAGCCCTTGAACAGAAATACGGCTTTTCCATATATTTCGGGCCTGAGGTGCCAAAGAGAATTGATTACTACGATATCCATCAATTTAAGAACAAGGATAAGCTGTCGGTCGCTCTGGATTCGCTTGAGGAAATACTTGGCTGTTTCCCTGATGACTTTTTCACACAGCTGTGTTATGGCGATATAAGAGGCATGCGAATCTATCTGTGCGGTGATATTTCATCAGGCCACTCAGATATGATAAATGAGCCAAGTGGCTTCGTAAATATAATAAACAACCACAATGTGATGGTTCTAAACTGCAACTACAGCTGGGATTTCAGCTACACTGTAGGCCATGAGATTTCCCATCTGATTGACCAGAGACTTACATTCATACACACCTACGATGAAAAGAGCGAGTTTTCTGAGGGGAAATGGAACAGCTTTAATCCTGACAGCTTCTCCTATGATGACAGCTACGCAAACTACAATCCGGATGATCCATCGAGCCACATATCCGGGTATTTCATTGATTCCTACGGCATGACCTTTGCAACAGAGGACCGCTCTGAAATATTCGGAACCGCGATAGACAATTATATTAACGGCATTTATGATGATGCAAGATTCACAGATGATTCGCCGATACGAAACAAGCTGGACTACTACAGCAGATGTATCCGTGATGGCTTTGATACAAAGGACTGGCCTGATACGATGGCATGGGAGTCTGTGCTTACCGCCACCGGGGCACAGGCCGATTAAATGATAATTTCAGAATAACACAAAAACCTCAAGTCATACGACTTGAGGTTTTTTAATGGGCAGAGATGGATTCGAACCATCGAAGCAAGTTGCAGCAGATTTACAGTCTGTCCCCTTTGGCCACTCGGGAATCTGCCCATGTATTTAATTACGATACTTGCATAGTTTATCACAACATATGTGATTATGCAAGCATATTTTTTAACTATTCAGAACCCCACGCACATTCGCAAAACCGCACGATACTCGTGCTTTACCGCCGCTACGCAGCTAATTTTGCTCATATGTGTGGGGGGAGCTCGAATAGTTACTATTTTTTTAAATTAAAAAAGACAGCCTGCGATCGGCTGCCTTTTAGGAGAAGGTATTTTTACTATGGGGTATAGCAAAAACTATATAATGTATTGGGGGGTTTTTACGGTTATTATAATATCACGGTTATAACGATAAGTGTTCACAAATTGCATAAAAATCGTAGTTTGTTTTTATGCAATTTGTATAGTACTTTAGTTATATTTAATATTTTTCATATAGTGATTCTGCACAAAAGTATAGTTATTTTTTAAATATTATGTCCAACTGTTGTTTTGCTGTCCTCGTCAAACAGTGCTTCAAACTCATCTCTTGTGATTTTCTCCTTCTCAAGAAGAAGTGCTGCACATCTGTCAAGCACATCGCGGTACTCTGCTATCATGCTCTTTGCCTTGTCGTACGACTCGTCGATGATACGCTTTACCTCGACATCGATTGCCGATGCTATGCCCTCGCTGTAGTTCTTTGCATGGGCGAGGTCTCGTCCGATGAAGACCTCCTCCTCATCATCAGCATAGCAGATAAGGCCGATATTGTCTGACATACCGTATTTGGTAACCATCTCGCGCGCAAGCTTTGTAACCTGCTTGATGTCCTGTGATGCACCTGTTGTGATATCGTCAAACACAAGCTCCTCTGCGACACGACCGCCTAAGTCTACTACGATTTCCTGAAGCATACGTCCCTTTGTGTTGAACATCTCATCCTTCTCAGGCAGAGGCATGGTGTAGCCTGCTGCGCCTGCTCCTGTAGGGATGATTGAAACTGTGTATACAGGTCCCACATCCGGAAGCAGATGGAAAAGGATTGCATGTCCTGCCTCGTGGTAGGCTGTGATGCGCTTTTCCTTGTCAGAGATGATACGGCTCTTCTTCTCAGCTCCGATACCAACCTTGACGAAGGATTTTCTGATATCATCCTGTGTGATATATTCTCTGTTTTCGCCCGCTGCACGGATTGCTGCCTCATTCATCAGATTCTCAAGGTCTGCACCTGTGAAGCCTGCGGTAGTCTGTGCAATCTGCTTTAAGTCTACATCCTCTGCAAGAGGTTTTTTCTTGGCATGGACACCTAAAATTTCTTCTCTGCCGCCCACATCCGGTCTGCCTACTACAACCTTTCTGTCGAAACGTCCCGGACGCATGATAGCAGGGTCAAGTATATCCACACGGTTTGTGGCTGCCATGACGATAATGCCCTCATTGACACCAAAGCCATCCATCTCGACAAGCATCTGGTTCAATGTCTGCTCACGCTCGTCGTGTCCGCCGCCCATTCCTGTGCCACGGCGTCTGGCTACTGCATCAATCTCATCGATAAATACGATACAAGGCGCATTTTTCTTGGCATCCTCAAACAAATCTCTCACTCGTGAGGCTCCGACTCCGACGAACATCTCCACGAAATCAGATCCTGAAATGGTGAAAAACGGTACCCCTGCCTCTCCGGCTACTGCCTTGGCAAGGAGAGTCTTACCTGTTCCCGGAGGTCCTACAAGAAGGACACCCTTTGGGATTCTTGCTCCAAGTCTGGTGTATTTTCCCGGATCACGAAGGAAATCAACTATCTCTGCAATCTCCTCCTTTTCCTCCTTTAAGCCTGCTACATCGGAAAACTTGATATGGTTCTCCTCCTGTGTTGTGAGCTTCGCACGGTTCTTGCCGAAGTTCATCATCTTGCCACCGCCGCCCTGTGCTGCTGCGTTGTTGTTCATCACTGCAAAGAGTATGAACATGGCTCCGAATACCAGAAGATACGGAAGCAGTGTCATAATCCAGCTCTCAGCCGGAACATCCGCAACTGTATAGTCGGTGTACCCTGCTTTTGTCATGGTCTTTTCGATATTGTTTACATCTGATACATAAAGCACCTTTGATGTGCCATCCTTGAACTTCACCTCAAGACTTCCTGTCGGTATCTCCCTGTTTTGCACTACCTTTACGCTCTTCACCTGATTCTTGTCAAGATCCTTCTCGAACTGACTCTGTGTATAAGAGTTTGATGTAGCCCCGGCGCTCAGCCAGTACCAGATGCAGATTACTGCAAATACAATGATAATGTATACGCCTATTCCGCGCATACCGCTTTTTTGTTTATTCAATTTACTTCTCCTTTTTATTTTATTTCGCCCTCGACGAAGCCGATGTAAGGCAGATTTCTGAACCTCTGATCATAGTCAAGGCCATAGCCTACCACAAACTTATCAGGAATCACAAAGCCCACGTAGTCTACATTTACATCATCAACCACACGGCGCTCAGGCTTGTCCAAAAGTGTACAGATTGTGAGACTCTTCGGGTTTCTTTTGGCAAGGAGCTTTGAAAGCCTGCTAAGAGTATTTCCCGAATCAATGATGTCTTCTATGATGATGACATTCTCTCCCTCGATAGAATGCTCAAGGTCCTTTTTAATCTTGACATCGCCTGATGACTCTGTGCCTGAGCCATAGCTGGATACCGACATGAAATCCATAGTCATAGGCAAATCAATTCTCTTTGCAAGCTCAGTGGTAAAGAATATTGAGCCCTTGAGTATGCAAATGAGATATACTGACTGTCCCCTGTATTTTTCTGTGATTTGCGCTCCAATCTCTGCGATACGCTTATTGAGCTGCTCCTCTGTCAGGTAAACCGAAATATCATATTTTTTTGAAAAATCCATTTTGTTTTCCTCCGTAAAATGTGATCTTAAGTACTTTTCCTGTCTGTTGTGTGACAAGTGCGCCACAGCCGGATCTGTATCCGATAATGGCATGCACCAGTGATTCATGGGCTATGAGCCACAGCCCCGCTCTCTGCTGTGCAGGAATTTTATCACCTGTAAATACCTGCTTCAGCTTCTTATGATGGCCCTCGTCATCCACAATTATATAGTCACCGGCTTTTCTTGTTCTTATTTCAAAGCCTTTCTTCATCTTATCATAATCAAACCATTTCGTATATGGTTTTTTGGGAATTTCGTCCATTTTACCATTAAAATCTTGTATACAAAGTGTGACATACGAGCCATCTGCCGAAAGCTTTATGTTTTTTTGCTCTCCCGTGGCACTCAGTGCCTCAAGCTCTTTTTGCGTAATGTGAATTTCTCCTTTTTCATCGTCACACCTTTCGGCGAAGAGTATCACCTCGCCAAATGATTTTTCCGCAATAATGCCATACGGCAGATTGATTTTTCTGCCCGACTGCTGCCCTGCAAGCTTCACAAGTGCACCGATATGTGTGCTCGTGATGTCCTTGAGCCGCCCTGACGCCAGATGTATACACTCGCGCGCCACTCCGCTTTTTAATGCCGGATGCAGACTCTCAAAGCGACTGATTTCAAGTATCACCCTGCCTTCTTTTTTTGAAACCATGCTGTCACACGCCTCTTTTAGCTGCTCCTCGTAAAAATCATTCATCACCGCAAGCTGTCCTGCGCTCTCATTGATATGCTCTATCGCCCTGTCATTAATCTGCAAAAGCAAAGGAAACACATCATGGCGCAGCTTATTTCTGGAGTAGGCTGTGTCAGTGTTTGTGGCATCGGTGACAAAAGCCTGTCCGTTTTCCTTTAGATATTCCTCTATCTGTGCGCGTGTTGCTGATAAAAGCGGCCTGATATAGGTGACACCGTTCTTCACGGAAACCGGATGCATGCCGGCGAGTCCCTTCGCTCCGCTTCCGCGAAGCATCTGAAAAAGAACTGTCTCTGCGTTGTCCTCCATATGGTGCGCAACTGCAACGACTGCCTGCCTGCTGTTACCCTGCTTTTGGTCTGCTGCATAGGCAGTGGTGACTTCCTTTTCAAACGCTTCATAGCGCAATATCCTGGCGGCCTCCTCCAGTCCGAGTCCATGACTTGCTGCATATTGCGGTACGTCCACAGAATGCACATGGCACGGTATGTTAAGCCTCTCGCAAAGGTCTGACGCAAACCTCGCATCCTCCCTGCTCTCGGCTCCTCTGATGCCATGCTCCACATGTACTGCCTCCAACGCAAAATCAAGCTCATCTGTGCACTGTCTTTTTATCTCATTTAACACCAGCAGAAGGCAGACCGAATCCGCACCGCCCGACAGCGCAACAAGCACCGTGCTGTGATTTTTTATCATTTTGTTTTCCAGAATATATTCTTTTGTCCGTCTAATCATTATTTTTCCCAGATTCCTATTGCAACTACAGTCATATCATCCATGGCGTATCCACCTGTGTCAAGCAGCACCCTGTCCAGAATTTCCTGCGCCATCACGCCTGCATTGTCACTTTTGACGCCTGCGATGATATCCATAAGCTTCCCCTGTCTGTCCTTTACATGCAGATATTCTAGCACACCATCCGTTACCATGACAAGGAAATCGCCACTTTGAAGTGTATTTTTTGAATGTTTGCTCTCCTGCCAGACATCGACCCCTGCCGGGAGTGATTCATTTTCTATAGCACTTACTTTTTTCCCTGATTTGATAAATGACGGTGCAGCGCCTGTTTTGGCCAGCTCAAGCTCACCTGTGTACATGTCTATCGTGGCAAAATCAACCGTGGAATAGGACTCCTCGCCCGCCGATATGACCATGGCAGAGTTCATCAGCTTTAGGGCACTTTCCCTGCTAAAGCCGGCCTCCAAAAGCTTTTCAAGCAAATCCACCACCAGTGTGCTCTCGGCCTGCGCCTGCTTGCCCGAGCCCATGCCATCAGATACACATACATGATACATGCCATCATCCAGCTGAAACATGCTGCAGCTGTCGCCATTTGCCTGAGAGCCGGTCTTTTTTTTGGTCGCCACCCCCGAAAGTGCATAGAACTGATTCTCCTCGTAAAGCACAATAGATGTCCTCTCATCGGATATTATTGAAACTGTCCCATGTGCCTGCCTGAGCTTCACTCCCATGGCGCGTGAAACCGCCTGCACATACTTTGAAATTTCACTCCCGCCATCTATCCTGGTGCAGACATCTGCCTTTATACATACCTGCTGCCTTGCGTTCTCATAAATATGGGCATTTTCCACCTGTATACCAGCCTCTTTTGTATATACATAAACTCTTGTAAGACGCAGCCTTCTTTTTTTATCAATACATTTTTCAGCCCTGCACCAGCTATCCATGAGCTCTGCCATAGCGTCAAGCTGTGTGGCTATGACGCGTCTGTTTTCCGTGAGACGCCTGTACCAGGCTTCATTTAGCTCAATACGGGCAAATGCCTCTGTGGCGGCTTCCACCATGCGCGTATAGTGCGGGCAGCCATCCACATATCTGTTTTGCACAATTTCCTCTGTTTTCATACGTTTGCGCACTGCATCAGCAAGCATTTTTATACTGTCGGAAATCGAAGTCCCGCTTGTCCAGCACACACTGCAGCCCTCACAGCATGCACAAAGTCGCCCTGTCACCTCAAGCTGTATTTTCTCACTCTCATCAGGGATTTTATCTGCCGTACATTTTACAGCCATGACATTTGCAGTCGAAATAATTCCTGAAAGTCCTGAAACTGCTGTGGCAAATGCCTCCTCCCTGTCGGGCAGAAGTCCTGCTATGACCGGGTTTTCATTGTGCTCAAGAGCACTTAAATATTCGCATGCTCTGCAAAACACAAAGGCCATCGAAAACACAACAAGGCTCTCTGCTACCGACAACACTATCTCATCCGTATACGGCTTTCCCAGAAATGTTACCGACAGATTCATCACCGCCGTGGCACAAGCTGCTACAACGGCTGTTGTCAGACATCCGTTTTTACTGCTTTTTCTCACAAATAGCCTTTCCCCAAAGTAAATCACCGCAATAATAAAGAGATACTTACATATCGACGGTATCGATATAAAGTATCCCATTCCAATAATTAATCCTATGTAAAAAATAATCGTATGCCCACTGCTCAGACAATAAACTCCATACACTGCAGGTATCAGCGGATAACAATCCATCACACACACCAGTGTGGATGCAAATGCCATAAGCCCCCACACAGCCTTTTTTAAATTTGCAATCCTCATCTTTTTGCCTCCATCTTTTTTCAACGATTATATGTGGTCAAAAATGAAGGTTTTGACGAAAAAGCGCAACTATATCTTCAAAAATTATTTGTCCTTTTCCTTGAAGATTATTTCATTGTCATACGCAAGCCCCAGCTTGCTCTTTGCTATATCCTCTATGTACTGGTCACTCTGCATATACTGCTGCATGCTTTCTATCTCATCAGCACGCTCCGATTCTTTAGTATACTGCTTCTCAAGCTCCGCTTTTTGTGCGGCATATGTAGATTCCTTCTGCTTTAGCTGCACAACCTGGACTACCATAACCACAAGAAATGCTATAACTATGATGGAAACACTTAAAGTTCCGCCCCTTCTCTTTGCACGACGTTTACTCATTATTCCTCCTTAGGTGCTTATCTGAATATCCTGCCAAACATTTTATCTTTCTTTCCGGTCACCTCCGGTACCTTCGAATACGTAATCACGTCTATCTCACCTTCTATATCGGCTTCTCCCTTCTCAAGGTTTAGCCTGTTTACGTGAAGATCCTTGCCCTTTAGGTCAAGCATGCCCAGCTCCGTCTCCAAAAGTATCTCTCCCACATCAAAGGAGAGCACATCCAAAATGCCTGTAAAGCTGCCTGTTCTGCGATTATTCAAGATAAGCTTATGACTCTTTGTGCCTGATATTTCTTCCATTTCCTGTCCCTCACATATTTTTTATATGTCCCAAAAACAGCCTCACATATGGCTGCCATCTGTGGAATCACATATGTAAATATATGCCGGGATTTATGAAAATATAACCTATATATACTCAAAAAGATCTTTTGCTTCTTCCTTCTTTGTTGTGTCAAGGAGATTTAACACCTTAACCTTGACTGTCTTTTGTCCAAATGCTATCTCTATTATGTCTCCGACCTTGACATTTACAGATGCCTTTGCCGGTCTGCCGTTTACTGTGACACGTCCTGCGTCACATGCCTCATTTGCCACTGTACGTCTCTTTATCAGACGCGATACCTTCAAAAATTTGTCTAATCTCATTGTTACCTCTGTGTCTTACCTATAATAAATCAATTCATAACCATTACCCTGATTTTAGTGGATATAGCCAAAAATGGGCGGAGCCTTAAAGGCTTCACCCATTCTTCTACTCCGTGATAGTCTAACTTATTAGTTAAGAGAATCTTTTAAAGCCTTTCCAGCCTTGAACTTAGGAGCCTTAGATGCTGCAATTGTCATCTCAGCGCCAGTCTGTGGATTTCTTCCTGTTCTTGCTGCTCTCTCAGATACCTCGAAAGTACCGAATCCAACTAACTGGATCTTCTCACCTTTCTTTAACTCCTCTGCAACAACATCTGTGAATGCCTTTAAAGATGCCTCTGCATCCTTCTTTGATACTCCGGCCTTCTCTGCCATAGCTGCAACTAAATCTGCTTTGTTCATGATAAAATTCCTCCTCTGGATTTTCATAATTTATATAATTCGAGCTGTATTCCCAAATTACCTACAAGAATATATATACTTGTTTTTATGGGGTTTGTCAAGGAAAATGCGCTATTTCCTAGGCTTTTATGTACTTTTACCATTCTTAAAACCTTACTTTGAACTTAATAAAGAGGTTAATGTTGAAAGATAATCTGATATATCCTTATTTGTCAGACTATTTCCCGAGCTGTCAGAGGATTTATTGTCTGTCTGCCGTGATGAATTTGTGCTCTGCGAGCTGCCGGTTGCTCTTTTAGATGTACTTTGATTGTCCTTCTCATTTGCCCTCTCTGAGGCAGTCTCTGAAGGAGTCTGTGCGGTGGCCTGCGAGCTTCCGGTGCCGCTGCTTCCGGTGCCTGATGAATCGCTGCCCAAGCTGTCCTTATTGTCGTTTATCGTAATCTGTACGGTGGCTTCCTTCGAGTTCACGTAAAGCGTCCTCGTCCAGGTGTCATAACCATCGGCTGTTACCTTAAGCGTGTGTTTTCCGTATGTTATCTCAACCGGGCTCGTATAGTCGATTTCACTGCCATCGACATATATTTTTGCTCCCTGCACGTCAACCTCGAAAAGGATGCTGCTCTTTTTAGGACCCTCACCCTTTAAATCATTTAAATTTACCTTTGTAGTCTCTCCTCTTTTTATCTCAATATCCGTGCTGCCTCCCCAGCCGTTGTTGGCCACAGCGAGCGTATAGCTGCCCTCCGGCACATCAAGCGACATACCCTTAGTGATTTCTGCAAATATCCTGTCTCCGAGCTGCAAAAAGCTGCCCTCAAACAGCGATGTATTGCTAAGCTGCAGTGTGCCGTGCCCTGTCGTGACAGAAATTGACACTATATCCTTGTCAATCCCGACAACAACCAGCTTATCCTGCGCCGTGAGGCTGTCAGTATCTATGACATCCGAGCCTGAAAATATCATGGTGCGCTCACCCAGCCTGTAGCTGCTATTTCCAATTTCAAGCACGCTCTTATTCTTATCCACAGAAAAATTGGTCACTGCGTCGTTTGTCCACACCTTATCGGATTTTTGTATACGCTTTGCCTTGCCGTCTGAATCCGCCCCTGATATGTCAACCACATCACCCTGATGTATGTCTGAAACTGACATGTGATTGCCATATTTGTCGAAAAAGCCGGTGGTCAGCCCATAGTAATACTGATACTGCACTCCCGTCGAGTAATTGTATACCCTGATTGTCTCATTGGCACTGTTTATGTCCGATACTATGAGAATATCTGAACTTTTCTTAACGGACTTTCCGTTTTCCTCCGCAGCAGCTTTCAAACCGGACTGCGTGCTTTCTCCCACGGCCTCCGTCGTATCATTCATGCTGTTATAGAATTTTTTTACACCATCATCCGTGTCCTGTTTTCCACATGCTGCAAGTGACAGCACAAGCATGCATACTATGCAAAATAATCTTTTAAATTTCTTCATCTGTATTTCCTTTAATAGCTGGCTTTAAACGTTTTTCTACAATAATAATATATCGTATAGTCATTTACTTTTCAATTAAATTCACTATATATATGCATTACTGCTTACACTATGGCATGCAGGGCATGCAAATACTCCTCGCGCTCCCCGCTTAGCTGTATGAGCTGTGCAAGCTTATCCACATCACGGTCGCATACCCATGACTTGCGCGAGTTGCTATAGTGATTGCAGAGCTTACAAAATTTTTCAGGAAACAAAAGCAGTGCTTGAAGCAGTCTCATTGATGTATCATCAAGACTTCTTACGCTGCAATAGCTGTCAAGAATTGCATCTGCAACCGCTGTATCCCAGTGATTTTTTTCGAGCATCTTGCGCATGTACTCCGCAAGATCAGTTTCCGGATATCCCGGATGCATGGTCTCGAAATTGACAGGGAGCCATCTTCCGGACTGTGTATACACGACATTGTGCTGGTTGAAGGCTCCGTGACAGCATATCGGAACCGATGTTTTACTATTTTCCAGCTCACACAATATTTCCGCCGATTTCTGCCCCTGCTCTAAGAATCTCTCATAGCATTCATAAAACAGATGCTCAAAAGCATTTGTCTTGCTGCGACGCAGTATGTAGTTTTTAAGCTTTACTATCTGCGCACATTTTCGCTGAGCTTTTTCGTGCAGGCTTTCTACCTCGATATCCGAAGGCAGAGGATACTTTTCCAATATATTGTGCAGCTGCGCTAATGCCCTGCTGCCGCCACGCATATCATCTATGCTGTCCGTGCTGCACTCTCTGCCTGCTCTGTAATCCTTCAATATGTATGCGTCCTCACAGTTATCTCGCGATATGATACACTGCTCCTTTGTCTGTGATATCTGCTCCACATCCATACCGTTTCTCTGGATAAATGCCAGCGTATCCCGCAGGGTGCCTGCCCTTTGCTCATGCCCTCTGTACGGCACGAGCAGCTTCTGCCCGATGCCTGTGTCACATATATATGCTCCTCTGCCCTTTATTATCCTGCTTACTGTAAGCTCATATTTTTCCAAAGCCACTTCCGGCTGATTATACAAAAAAATCCCCCCTCATATAATTAATGCATCATAACTATTCAGATGCTTTTTAATCATATGAGAGAGGTTATTATTTTATTCGCAAGCTCTTTAAGTTTTTGTGCTTCATTGAGCGATGGGTCATCAAGCACCTGCTCATAAAGCCTGTCCAGGATATCGCCAAGCTTCGGTCCCGGCTCTACTCCCATTTTAATCAGGTCGCTGCCATTTATTTTCATTTCCTTTTTTGATACACACTGGTGGTCTGCGAGGATTTTCCTGTATACACGCTCATATTCTGCGATGTATTCAAGCTTTTCTGCGCGCTTATACATGCTCTGTCCGAGTGTATCGGCTCTTTTCACCTCAAACAACAGCGGAAAAAGCTCTGTCCCTATGCGGCTCATGGCTCGCCTTACATTGCGTTCCGTGATGGCCGGACGGTCATCATGCTCTTTTACGAGCTTACAGCAACAGTCTGTAGTCCTGTTATCAAACTTAAGGCGCCTGAGTATCTTTCTTGTCATATCAGCTCCCACAACCGGATGCTTCTTGAAATGATTCTGGCCTTCCTCGTCTGTCGTAATGCACACCGGCTTTGCCACATCATGAAGCAGCATGGTAAGCCTTAGGATTTTGTCCGCTCGCACATGCTCCAATGTATGAAGCGTATGCTCTCCGACACTGTACATATGGTGCTTATTGTGCTGAGGTGTCTGCATCATCACATCAAACTCCGGCATGAATACCGCTGTGAGTCCAAGCTCATACAGATCTCTCATCATCTGCGGATGATCTGATGTCAGAAGCTTCACAAGCTCCACCTGGATTCGCTCTGCGCTGACCTTTGACAAGGCAGGGGCAAGCTCTTTTATGGCTGCTTTAGTCTGTGCCTCTATATCAAATCCAAGCTGGGCTGCAAATCGCACCGCACGAAACATCCTGAGTGCATCCTCACTGAATCTGTCGTGTGCACAGCCCACACATCTGATCACATGTGCTTTTAAATCTCCTATGCCGTCAAATTCATCGACAAGCCCTGCCCTGTGATTATATGCCATGGCATTGATTGTAAAGTCGCGCCTCTCCAGGTCAAGCTTCAGATTAGAGGTAAAGGTGACCTCCTTTGGATGGCGTGCATCCTCGTACTCTCCGTCTATCCTGTAGGTGGTGACCTCATAGCCCACATGCTCCAGCATGACCGTGACTGTACCATGCTGGATACCTGTGTCTATCGTATGGTCAAATATCGCTTTGACCTGCGCAGGCTTTGCAGATGTGGTGATATCCCAGTCCTGCGGCACCCGGCCCAGGAGACTGTCACGCACGCATCCACCTACCGCATATGCCTCAAAGCCATGCTCGTAGAGCGTGTCTATTATGAAGTTGACATTCTGCGGTAAATCTATGCGCATCGTTTAGTTCTCCTTTTTTATTCTAAATGACGCTCGCCAAAGGGGCACATTGCCACAGCATACAACTGTGACACATGCTCTCATAACTCCTTAGTCTGGTGAGAGTAAATACCTCCTGCGGCAGAGCTTATTAGGCGCGAATTTAATATGCCTTGCCCCAGTATACGAGCTTATGCGCCGGCTTTCCACAGCATACGCATACGTCGGAAATCTGTTCCTGATCACCAAATGGCATACAACGGCTTGTAACTGTTGTGTCCTCTTTGATTTTATTCTCGCAGGCCTCGTCTCCACACCACATAGCACGGATAAAGCCAGGCTTTGTCTCTGCGATTGCCTTGAACTCATTGTAGTCGTGTGCATCGTTTATATGGCTTGCAAGGAATGCCTTTGCCTTCTCGAGCATGTCATTCTGCATTGTCTCAAGTACCTCTGCGAGCTTCTCATTGACCTCATCAAGTGAGACAACGATTTTCTCTCTTGTGTCTCGGCGGACGATAACGCACTGGTTTTTCTCGATATCCTTTGGTCCAATCTCGATACGTGTTGAGATTCCCTGAACCTCCTGTGCTGCGAACTTCCAGCCAGGTGTCTTGTCGGTTGCATCGATTTTCACGCGGAAATCCTTTGAGAGCTTGTCCTTGAGGTCGTATGCCTTGTCAAGGACGCCGTCCTTCTGCTGCTGGATTGGAATGACCATAACCTGTGTTGGTGCAATCTTTGGTGGAAGCACGAGTCCTGAGTCATCTCCGTGAACCATGATGATAGCTCCGATAAGACGTGTTGAAACGCCCCATGATGTCTCATGACAGTACTGTAATTTATTGTCCTTGTCTGTGTACTGGATGCCGAAGGCCTTAGGGAAGCCGTCACCAAAGTTGTGTGAGGTTCCTGACTGGAGTGCCTTTCCGTCATGCATGAGTGCCTCTATAGTGTATGTAGCCTCTGCTCCGGCGAACTTCTCCTTGTCTGTCTTTCTTCCCTTTACCATAGGGATTGCAAGATATTTCTCACAGAAATCCGCATAGATGTTTAACATCTGTACTGTACGTGCCTCTGCCTCCTCGGCTGTTGCATGAACAGTATGTCCCTCCTGCCATAAGAACTCTGATGAGCGGAGGAATGGACGTGTTGTCTTCTCCCAGCGCACTACTGAGCACCACTGGTTATATACCTTTGGAAGGTCTCTGTGTGACTGTACTGTTTTGCTGAAAAGCTCGCAGAAAAGTGTCTCTGATGTAGGTCTTACTGCAAGTCTCTCCTGAAGTGTCTCAAGTCCGCCCTGTGTGACCCATGCAACCTCAGGTGCAAAGCCCTCTACGTGATCCTTTTCCTTCTGGAGCAGGCTCTCCGGAATGAACATTGGCATGTATACATTCTCTACTCCTGTCTCTTTGAACATTGCATCGAGATTCTTCTGTATATTCTCCCAGATGGCATAACCATTGGGTTTAAAGATCATGCATCCCTTTACAGATGAATAATCCATCAACTCTGCTTTCTTCACAACGTCTGTATACCATTGTGTGAAATCTTCCTCCATGGAAGTGATGGCCTCTACTAATTTTTTCTCCTTAGCCATTGCTTTTCTCCTTTTTTATTTAAATATTCTATGATATACGAGGCTTTTATATCTCATCCGGCCCCTGCACCACGCATAATTTTACTAACATATATTATTCCATAAGCGAGCTGATGTCAATAAGCCTGAAAACTTGTTCTGCAGTGTTTTTCATATTTTTTTGAGCATTTTTGATATCCATAGCCTCATTAAGCGTTGTTGCCCCTCTTATAATAGGGAAAAACGCATCTATGCCTTCTTTATTACATGCCACTGCATCGTCAGTGACACTCCCTGCTAGTGCGATTACTTTACAGCCGTTTTTTCTGCCTGCTTTTGCCACTCCGACAGGCACCTTTCCCATGGCGCTCTGTCCATCAAGCCTGCCCTCTCCGGTCACTACGATATCGGCATTTTTCAGTTCCTTGTCAAGCTGTATTGCGTTTAGCACTATATCTATGCCGGATTTAAGCTCCACGTTCTCAAGTCCAAAAAGAAACGCAAAGCCAAGACCTCCCGCAGCGCCTGCTCCCGGTGTCTCGCTAAATCTTTTTCCCGCATACTCCTCAACACAGTCTGCATACTGTCTCATCATTTTATCCATCTGTGCCTTTTCATGCTCCTGTACGCCCTTTTGCTTTCCAAAAATGTATACGCAGCCCTGCTCTGTGCACAGTGGATTAGTAACATCACATGCTATTTTGAAATGACACTGCTTTAATTCTGCAGGAACCTTGTCAGCCTTGATCTTTTTTACCCTTGCAAGCGAGCCAAATACCGGTGGAAGAATATTGTCATCCTCATCATAAAACTCATAGCCGAGCGCCGTCAGCATTCCTATGCCACCCTCAGTGGTTGCGCTTCCGCCTATTCCGATTATGAAATTCCGACAGCCCTTGTGAACAGCATCCAATATCATCTCTCCCACACCCAATGAGGTTGCTTTCCACGGATCAGGTTTACCTTCAACAAGTGTGATTCCCGACGCTTCTGCCATTTCCATAACAGCCGTATCATCCTCAAGTACTCCATATGTCGCGTGCACCTTTTGTCCCATCGGTCCTGTTACATCAACATGTTCATATGTGCCATTCATGCCCTCTACCAAAGCGGTTACAGTTCCCTCACCGCCATCTGCAAGCGGTCTGACCACCACGTCCGCTTTCGGTATTGCCGCCAATATGCCTTCTTTACATGCCATCCCGGCCTGCATGCTTGTCATGCTTCCTTTAAATGAATCAATTGCTACTACAACCTTCATTTTACCATTCCTCTATTTTTGTTTATATTCTTCTATTCTATATTTCATTTTTCTTCACCTACAGACTCTGTTACATTTGCAGAATAGCCACTCGGATCCTCATACATCACCGGATTACTGCTACAGTGAGCATACAGATTCAGTCCATCATTATAGATCACATCTTCCTGCGTGAACCGTCCGATACCCGTATTGTAATAACGTGCACGCAGATAGTAAAGTCCCGTCAGGTCATCCTCAATCTGTGCATTATACCTTAGACGATTCGGGATGTTTTCCTGTCCTGCAATCCTTTGACCAAACGCATCATACTGGTAATCATTCTGTATGCTTCCGGCTGCATCCAATACGATGGAACATTATTAAATATAGTCTTTCATAATGTTCCAAGCCCTTTTTACTTCGTCATTATATTTCTCATTCAACTGATTTCTTAATTGAACATCTGCATCATAAATAATGAAATCGCTTAACCCGCCTCTCGAAGCAAACAGTTTACTATAGCTTTCTATCAGATATTTCATTTTTTCACCATCGCTCTCATCCGAGTCAATACAATTAACTTGTCCCATAAGAATTCTTAATATCCCGTTATATTGTCCATATCCATATTTTTGTACCATTTTGCCAATCTCTATATACGCCTCTCGCAACTGCAAAAGCGCTTCATTTCTTATCATTCTTCTATCTCCAATCTATTGTAACGGTGTTTTTCCTACAACTTCAAAAGTCCATGGTGCATCTATATAGGTTTGCATAACATTACATCCTCCCACATATACTCCACCTTGCGGTCCGACTGGTCCTGTATAAATAGTAGTACCCTTTGGTATTTTAATCGCATATACATTATCTATATAAGAGCTTGGCTCACTCGTAAACCATCTTCCATACGGATTTTGAGCATTACCTGCTCAATACATTATTCTATCTTCCTGTAATACTTCCATATTGTATCTGCCACCATAGAAATTCTTTGCAGGTTGATTTGGCATTTCTGCTAACGGTCCTGGATTTTCAATCATATTATATTGATAATTAGCTATATCATCTGACCCATATATAACAGTTGTTCTACCACTCTGGTCTCAACAACCTTCCCAACATCTTCCGCTACATTTCCGGTTCCCTCGGTTACTCCATCAATCCCTTTTGTGGCTTTCGCCAGCTTGTTCGCCTCTGCTTCAATTCCATTCAGCCCCTTTGCAGTTACTCCACTTGCAACCATACCGGCAACCATTCCTGCTGTATCATTTCCTGTCACATCTGTGGTTATCTTCTGCGCACCGGCTCCGGCTCCCATTGAGATGCCTTCTTTGGCGACTATAGAATCACAAATAGAAGAATTGCAGGAAAAACTAAAAAATATGTAATTGGATCCTATATTGACCGCTGTGCTTTTATTCCTTCCGATCAGCCACTCATAAAGACTGAATCGAACAGCTTGCTGTGCCCTTTATAAAAAGACTTCAACGCAAGCTGTTCTCCAGATTCTACTCCATCCTTGTCAGATGGAATATGACTTTTTATTATGCATGATATCGTATGTCTTTCGCCATCCGGTACAAATTCGACTTTTATACAAAATCTTCCATCTACATCGAGACAAAGCCTATCCATCATGCCCATGTTCTGTGCTGTATATTTAATTGTTTTTCCATCTATGCATATTTCTATATCTCCCAGTGGCGTGGTCATTCAATTCTCCCATATCTAACATTTAAGAGAAATGTCCAGAATTATTACATCTTTGAAATTTCTATTGTTGGTTCCCATTCGGTTACAATATCAATATTGTAATTCTAAGTAATCACTACATAATGTTTTAAATTTAAAGCCTCTCCATAACCATCAGAAATTTGATTTATTTGTTCTGAAAATTCACCATCTTGTACTTCATAAATTATATTCCGAAAATCATTATCCTTATATTTCCGTATTTCATTTTCAGAATAAAGGTTACTTTGCACAATTCCTTCATCTAGCATACGTACTGCTTGAACCATACTTCCATGGCTGATGAAAACATCCTTGCCATGCGTCAGTTATGTCGTTATCGTGATTCTGTCATTTCTTCCAGAACTGAAATTAAGCTCCGAATCGGTACAATTATGGAACAAATCTTCCCAGAGTATGAAAAACAGTTTTCTTCTCTTTGGGTGAGCACATCCATGGGCATTCTGGAAAAGTATCTCACCCCTGAGAATATTGAGAATGCACCAATAGATGAGCTCTTTGAAATCATAAAAGATAAGAGCCACAACCGACTTACCAGAGCTAAAGCCATTTCCATCAAAGAAGCTGCAGCTGATACCTTTGGTATTAAGATAGCACAGGATGCTTTCTCTTTCCAGTTAAAACAGCTCATTGACAGAATGAATTTTCTTGATAAGCAGATTGAAGCTCTTGACTGCCAGATTCTTGAGTACTACGAGAAGTTTGATTGTTATCTTCATACCATTCCCGGAATAGGCATAATTGGTGCTGCTACTATTCTTGCTGAAATCGGTGATATAAGCAGATTTAAAAATTCCTCTTCATTAATTGCCTTTGCTGGCATTGATCCAACTGTACGTCAGTCGGGTGAATTTAACAGCACACATAACCATATGTCAAAACGTGGTTCACCTTACTTAAGACATGCCATTTTTCTTGTGGCTACCACCTGCTCTTTTCACAATAGCCCGTTGAATGCATATTACAAAAAGAAACGTGAC
>OHSI01000537.1_pt1 | contig 24010 bp, 14 predicted proteins | sample 1578641 | NCBI WGS metagenome assembly OHSI01 (sample SAMEA3879535, study PRJEB24766) | human gut metagenome | biome: human-associated habitat; feature: feces | place: USA | collected 1985/1987 | reverse complement strand
CCTCTTTGGCAAAACTATATGTGTAAGGCATCAATTCGGATTTCAACTTCAAGAACATCCGGTTTATGGATGTGGCCGGTTCGCCTAAAGCATGGGGGTACTTCTCATTGGCGCCCCAGCCGTCCATATTCAATTGCATCGGACTAAATGTTTTCCATTGAAAATCACGTATATTGACTGTTTCATTCTTGCCACCGAAGATTCCGTCCATGTCCGAACAAATATTCGGTTGACCGGAAAGGCCGGAGCCTATATAAGTAGGGATATGGAAACGAATATATTCCCACACACCGCCTGTCTGGTCGCCCGACCAAATTCCGGCATAACGTTGTGTGCCTGCCCAACCGTCCAAAGAGATAATGAAAGGACGTGCATCATTTCCATAGTAAGGCATAATACGGCCTACGTCAGCCACACCGTTCAACCCGAAGGAGTATCCGGCACCTACCCACGCTACGTCTGTTTTCAGTACACGCACGCCTGCATCACGAACCTCTTTCACAATATCACGTTGCAGCAAAGCACTTACGCCTTCCTTCGGATGCAAGTCTGACTGTGTCCAAAGTCCGATCTCCACTCCGTTTTGACGGGCATAATCTCCCAGACTTTTCAAGTTGGCAATGTTACCGTCCAGCGTTTCGGTCTGTCCGTATCCTGCACCGTAACCGTCGTTGGGAAGCAGCCAGCCGAGGGGCATGTCATGGCTCTTATAGCGGTCGATCACTGCACGAGCGGAGAACTGATAGTTGTTCTTTTCACCGTTCAGAGATTCTTTGATACCACCATTGTCTTTCTGACTTTCTTTGTAGCGTTTTCCATCTTCAAAAAGAATTCCTTTTTCATCTTCTTTCCAATAGTCACGGTTGTAGGCATTCAAATGTCCTTCGTAAAAACCAAATTTGGGGAGTAAAACAGGATTTCCCGTCAGTTGATAGAAGTCGTTCAGCAACGCAACGGCTCCATCGTTAACCATATAAAAAATATCAAGGTAGGAAGAATTGTGAGATAGTTTCACAACATTTTTTTCCGTTGCGCCAAAGTCATACTCACCTTTTTTAAATGTATACCACATCATTCCGTAGCCGTTTGTCGACCAATAGAAAGGGGTAGGGGATGCTACGCCGCCGTCGGTCCAGCTATTCTGATTCTCGATAGCAATGACTTTGCCTTTATGAGAGAAGCGTCCGTTCTGTACGCCGCCACCGTAGAAGTACTCATCCGGCTGCTCTTTCAAAGTAACAGTTACTTTCTTCGGTTCGAATACCACAGGAGCAATTTCATCAATGACACAGGCATTTGTTCCCAGATTGATGACCTTCATCAGCCCTGTCTGTTTATTCAGTTCGACCCGGACTTTTCCGGTAGCCAATGTTATAATGCCGTCCTTTTCATCTATTGCCAGATTGGATACTTGACGACGAGGCTGGTCTACAAGTATCTGTGCCTCAGGTTTTGCTTCCGGGTCACGGATGATTCCTCCCGAATTATCCTGAAATACACGGAAGATATTCTCTCCGTAAAAATCAATTGTCCTCCGCTGATTATTGGAGAATAACACATCGACTGTTGTCGGATTTACTTTCTTCACACTAAGAATACCCGAGGTCTGTTGAGCCGTGTTCGAAACGACATTACTCATATCGGACTTTTCAGATGCTTGTATGGAAAGAAGTGAAATCGGATAAAAGAGTAAAAACACTGCGATAAATCTAAGTTTTCGCAAACAGAAAGAGTGGTTTTTAATCATGTTTTACTTATTTAGAATTAGACATAAGACTGCTTTTTATTTCTATCTCAACTTTTGTTTTTCCAATACTTCCGCTTTATTTACGGAAATATTTCGCTAATGTATAATAAATACACACCAGTTCATTGTACCCCTATTCAAAAAGGCGTTTTTTTAAATATTCTTTGTTCTTATTACTTTTTTTCACTATTTGCCCAACTTAAACAAAGAAAACAATGGTATACAAAAAAGGAACCGACTTAGAGAAAAACATAAAGATTCAGCTTATTTATCTTTTATCAAAGCATACTTATATTCAACGATTAAAATCTAGTTTTTTTACCCGTACTCAGCTTCAGCGCTTCAAACTCATCAGTAAGCTCTTTTACCTTTTTCGGATATTTATCAGCCAAGTTATGCTTCTGCCCGATATCTTCTTTTAAATTATAAAGTTGATATTCCGTCTGTTTACGATAAGGAGGTATTAACGCCCAATCTCCTTTTCGATAGGCATAATTGAACATACCTTCAATTACCAATTCTTCCCGACCCTTTTTACTTTTACCCAGAAAAGCCTTCAAGGTGTTCCGACTATCAAGTTTATCCGGATAAGTTTGTCCCAACAGTCCGGCAAATGAAGCCAACAGATCCATCTGACAAACAAAAGCGTCGGATACTCCTGGTTTTACCATAGCGGGCCAGCGCAACATAAACGGCACACGTACTCCTCCGTCATACATCGTCGTCTTCCAACCGCGAAGAGGACCTGCCGGACGGTGTTTACCAACCAACTCTACTGCCTGGTCCTTATATCCATCATCCAACACAGGGCCGTTATCGCTCGTCAATATTACAATCGTATTTTCTGCCAGTCCCAACCGGTCCAGTTCTTTCAAAAACTCATCAACACACCAATCAGCTTCGAGAATAACATCTCCGCGAGGCCCCATACCCGACTTACCAATAAAACGTTCATTAGGTACTCTAGGCACATGCGGCTGATGCAGGCCATAATAAAGAAAAAAAGGACGCTCTTTATTATCTACGACAAATTGCTTCGCTTTTTGAAGAAATAACTGTGCCATATCCTCATCCCGCCATTCCCCCTTTTTGGAAACCAATACGGGGCACTCCATTCACTATCGAACCGGCATGCCCGACACTGGGATGCATTCTTAATAATTCCGGATTATCTTTCCCCGTAGGCTCTCCAGGAAAATTTTTCCGATAGTCAACATAAAGCGGGTCTTCCGCCTCAAGCCCTATCACTTTATTATTCTCTAAAAAAACGCAAGGCACCCGATCATTCGTAGCTGCCTGAATAAACGAATAATCATATCCAATCTCAGAGGCTCCCGGATATACTCTTTTATTCCAGTCCACATTACCATCCCCTAGTCCGATATGCCATTTTCCTACGGAACCGGTTATGTATCCGGCCTGTTTCATTACCTTAGGCAAAGTAATTGCCTCTGTATCAATAATCAACTTTGCATTCCCCGGCAATATCTTTGCATCCGGATTTGTCCAGGGATACCTGCCTGTCATTACCGAATAACGACTGGGGGTAGAAGTAGCCGCCGTACAAAATCCTTGAGTAAAACGAATACCCTCATTAGCAATACGGTCCATACCGAGAGTTTGTATTGCATCAGCCCCATAGCAACTCAAATCTCCGTAACCCAGATCGTCAGCAACAATAAGTACTATATTGGGGTGTTGTTTATCTATAGATTTCTTCTCCGGTTGAAACTGTCCGGCCAACAGGGTAACAGGCATCGAAGAAATACCTGCGAACGCATAAAAAGTCAAATTCAAGTTTTTCATATTTATTTATGTAGTTATTTAAATGTTTTCAAGTTGTTTTTCAGTCTCTGCAAGACCTCCGGATATTTCTCATTTACTATTTTTTCCTCTTTGTAGTCATTAAAATAATCTCCGACAACATTGAGATATGCCTCTTGCTTCTCTTTTCTTCTCTGCCACACCCGGCAAAGCTACTAACAAAAGAGCAACACATACAAATGATGTTCTTTTAATATTATAGCTTCTTTTCATGCATTCCTCAAATTAAAGCCTTCACAAACCAATTCTTTCTAACGTTATTTCTTCACCCGCCCGTGTTTTTAACTCAAGAACTCCATTCTTTTCAGTAATCTTCTTCTTTTTCCCAGCAATCCTGAATTTTCCTTTAAAAGGATTGACCAAACGCAACAAGCCTCCTTTCTCAGAAACAACTTTAACCAAAGAAACATCTCCGTTTTCTAAACTGGCACTTACAACAAAGGCTCCTATGGCACGTAGCTTATCAAACGAAACATCTTTCCAATCGGACGGAATAGCAGGAAAAACACGGATAACTCCACTGTGACTTTGTAATAACATCTCCTGAACTCCGGAGGCAAAAGCCATATTCCCTTCTAATGTAAATGGACGATAAGTAAATCCGGACTTACCACTTCTACTTTGATCTCCATTTGCATGAAAACCATTTCTTAAACAAAAACACTCCGCAAATATACGTAAGGCCTTAGCAGCTCCGTTGCCATCAAAAGCCCGTGCCTTTAAATTTGCCAACCAACTATACGAATACCCGGTCCAACCGCCAGGCCCGTATTTATCTAATGTATTCAAACTAACATCAATAATTTGAGAATCGCTTTTTCCATAAGATTTATCAAGCAATCCTAACGGATGAATTGCTAATAAATGAGAAAAATGTCTATGAGAATGTTCGTATGGATGCCCTACAGCAATAGACAATCCCCCTTGAGCATCAAAAATAAAATCAGGTAATTCTTCCTCCAGTTTCTCCCAATGATCAGCTTCATCTTTTCGCCCTAATTCCCTAGCCAATTCAGCTGCTGCACGAAAAGCAAAACGAACCAATGCACGGTCAAAATTCGTCATCTCTCTAAACCAAGCATCCATACTATTATCTTTAAATTCCGGAGATGAACTTAAAGGTAAACTTCTTATCCCATCTTTCACTATAGTAAACTGCTCCAAATAAGTAGCAACTTCTTTCAAATAGGGATAACACCTGTCTATTAAAAATTGACGGTCCTGTGAATATTTCCAGTATAAATAAAAATGCTGGGAAAGCCATGCGGAAACAGTTGGGCCTAATGAATATTGACACCATCCTCCCATCGGTTGTCCCAGTAAAAACTCCCGGAACATTCAACCCCTCAGTTCCAAAATAGGTTTTCGTATATTTCTTATTTTCCTTCAGTTGATTCCACAAAGTATGTAAATATCCGTAACTTTCTTCCAAATAATTGCCAGTATAAAAAGGCCAGTAACTCAATTGTGTATTCAAATCGTGATGATAATCACCTTTCCAAGGAGGTAATTGCCCATTGTCAGCTGTCCACACAGACTGTAAAGATATCGGATACGAGTCTTTTCTAGAGATACTCCCCATTTTATAAATTTCATTGTAATATTGCTTTTCTATCACCTTGTCCGGCAATGTGAGAGACGAACGGCTATAAAATATATTCCACCAATTTTGGTGAGTCTGATAATAAGCCTCTATTCCGGCATTCATAGCCTCATCCACAATTTGTGATGCTTCTTCTTTTACAAGAGAAGAGGTAACACTCCATACACCTATTATTTTTTCTCCAAACCGCTTCCATTTTACTGCAACCGAATAAGAAAAATCCCCCCAACCAGGTTGATTATAAACAAATTTATCGGATAATGTCCGTTCAACTTTTCCTTGTTCATATCCGAGTCGGAACAGACTATGTTGACTATGATCTTCAGCGGTATGTCTTACTTCTTCATTATAAGAAGGAGGAATTAATAATGGCTCAAAATCAGCTTCAAATATAAACCAACCCACAGGTTTTTGGGCATGGACAAAACAGCGTAAGGATACTCCTGATTTCCATACAACTTCACATACAGCTTGTCGTTGATATAAATGCACTTTTTCAACCTCTCCAAAATGTTCTATTGGAAACTCCAAACCCGCACCCGGAATTTTTGAAGGGCCGGGATAAGCGTTATATGGATCATCAAACCGCCTCTGTACCGGTGTATAATCTCCTTTTTGAAGCTGTTCGTACAACCAATGAAAAGAGAAGCCTTCTCCTTCTAATTCTTTAGAATGCCGCAAGTCCCACAAATCACTGCGATCTATGGACATACGCAAACGTTCTCCTTTTTGCCAGATTAAAGAACCAATAGTCGCATTTCCTAGCGGTATTGCTTCATCCCATTTTCTTGCCAAGTCTCGAAATTCCATATCATGCACATGAGTAGAAACAGTTACTACCGAAGCATATGAATCAATAGCCAATAGAAACAATATAGTAAACAACAACTTTCGATAACTCATTATTTTTCACTTACTTAAAATTAGAGGTAAACAAAAGAGAATCTTAAAAATAAACAAAAGGTTTCAGCTCATTTCCTTGTTTATCAATAGGATAAAGAGCGCCTTCTTTTTCCAACCGAGACGACATATTACGAATCATCTCCCTACATTTATCAGGAAATACAGAAGAAAGTTCTTTTTTCTCTTCCTGATCCTCTTTCAGATTATAAAGTACCGCTTTCGGTTGCTTCGGAGTCTCCGGCGAATAATAGTAAATCAGCTTCCAATCTCCCTCGCGATATACTGTGAAGTAATTGCCGCGATGAGCGTGAGGGAAGTGCATAAGGAACGTTTCAAGACGTTTTCTATTGACTTTTCCACTTAGCTGCTTCTTTAGATCGAATCCGTCTATTACATAATCGGCAGGCAGTTTACATCCGGCTACCGATAAAACTGTCGGATAAATATCCATGATCGTTCCCAATTGGCTTTGCATACCTCCGACTTCAATAGGTAACCGCTTCTGAAATTTATTACCTTTCCGGGGCTTTGCCCAACTCACAATAAAAGGCACACGCATACCACCTTCAAACTCCGTACCCTTTTTTCCTCTCAATGGCGCGGAAGAACCATATCCCCGTTCTTCTCCTAAAGGTGCGTCTCCACCGTTATCTCCCAAAAAGAAAATCAAAGTGTTTTCCGCAATTCCCAATTTTTCAAGTTGGTCCATGATGTCCCCCAAAGACTTATCCATGCCTTCTATCAATGTAGCAAAGGCCTTGGCCTGTTCCTTCTTATTTGGGTCTGTATAACGGGACAGAAAACGTTTGTCGGCCTGGAAAGGTGCATGGACAGCATAATGAGCCATATTCAAATAAAAAGGACGCTTTTCTTCCACAGCTTTAGCTATCTCACGGTTAGCCTCTATCGTCAGGGCTTCGCTCAGGAAAGTATCCGTACCATGATATTTCTCCAGATCGGGTACTGCTCTGGCTTTCGAACCTTTAATATGACCGTATCCCCACTCACCATAATAACTGCCGGGATGTCCTATTCCCGACCCCGCAATGTTGACATCAAAACCAAGATTCAACGGATTTTCACCCTCGCTATCCATACAGCCGAAGTGAGCTTTTCCTATATGAATCGTCTTATATCCAGCCTGTTGCAGAACTTTCGGCATGGTCGGAATATCCTTCGTCAGCCCTTTCCAATTCCAATCAGGAGGCCCGAAAGGAGTACGGTTATTACTTTCCGCATTAATCCAGTTCGTAGTGCGATGTCTTGTTGCGTTTTGCCCCGTCAACAATGAGGCTCTGGAAGGGGAACTCACACTTTGCGCATATAAAGTAGAAAAGCAGATCCCTTGTTCGGCCATCCTCTCCATGTTGGGAGTATGATACCAATTATTTAAAGAATGCCTCACCCGATTTCCGCTCCCGTCTGTCAGAAAAGGAACGGAAGTATCCATAAGTCCCATATCATCTACCAGAAAAACAATAATATTAGGACGTTCCTGATAACCTGCTACCGTTCCCGAGGCTGCTACTAAAAGATTTAATAAAAACATAATTACATTCAATGATTAAAATTCGGTTCTCTACCTACACCTTGCCATATCCCTAAACATCCGAATATCCTATCTTACTTAGTATTCGCTTTTTCCCGTTCCAATATGGCTTTCATAGCTTTCACCTTCTCCGGATATTTTTCAGCCAGATTTTCTTTCTCACCTCTGTCCTTTTTCAGATTGTATAGTTGATCTACCGGAGCATTACCAGTCTCAGTCCTTGTCAGTTTCATAAAAGCTGCCCCTTTATTCGGAGTAATATATTTCCAGGCTCCGTCTGAAACAGACAAAGAACCAGAAGCTTCGATCACATAATCACGTCCCTTACGATCAGTTCCCAAAAAGGCTTTCAACTGATTCTGACTGTCTACTCCGGCACCCGACTGCATCTCTTGTCCCACCAATTCAGCCATTGAAGCAAATAAATCAATCTGAGACACCAAAGCATCCGAAGTTTTACCTTTTTTCACCTTATCAGGCCAGCTGACAATAAACGGAACGCGAGTACCTGCTTCAAAATTACTATATTTACCTCCACGCAGGTTTCCCCAAGGACGATGGTCGCCCAACAGTTCTACCGCCTGATCCTGATAGCCATCATCCACCACCGGACCATTATCACTACTCAATACAATTAAAGTATTTTCCCGCAATCCCTGTTTCTCTAATGCCTCCAGAATCTTACCTACCGTATAATCAAACTGAAGAATGGCATCTCCCCGATACCCCATTCCGCTTTTGCCTACAAAACGAGGATGCGGAAAACGAGGGACATGTACATCATTGGTTCCTACATACAGGAAGAAAGGTTTATCACTATTTCTTTCGATAAAACCTACCGTTTTCGCAATTATCGTATCAGCAATGTCTTCATCCTTCCAAAGTGCTTTACCTCCTCCCTTCATATATCCGATACGGGAAATTCCATTAACGATAGCCTGATTATGACCATGATTCGGAGACGGTTTCAAATTTGTCAATAACTCCGGATTATTCTTTCCGGTAGGTTCGCCGGGAAAAGGCTTTGTATAACTTACTTCAATAGGAGCCGATGGATCATAATTAAGCACCTGTTGATTTTCCATCCATACACAAGGCACGCGGTCACCGGTAGCAGCCATTAGGCAAGAGTAGTCAAATCCCAAATCTTCCGGCCCCGGACTAACTTTCTTGTTCCAATCCTGCGTACCCGTTTTATCCCCCAAGCCTAAATGCCACTTCCCGATAGCTCCGGTCGTATATCCGGCAGACTTAAACATATCTGCAATCGTAGTTTGCTCCGGCCGGATAACCATACCTGCATCACCACGGGCAATTCCCGTATCATTTCTACGCCAGGCATAATGTCCGGTGAATAAAGAATAACGTGACGGTGTACTCGTTGAAGCTACCGCATGCGCATCCGTAAAACGAATACCACTACTGGCTAATGCATCTACATGAGGAGTCTGAACGCGATGGGCACCATAACAACTCATATCTCCATAGCCTAAATCATCAGCAATAATAAAGATTACGTTAGGTTGTTTTTCTTTTGCTTTCTTCTGTGCCTGAATCGGCGCTGCGATCAACAAAGAGCCGCTGATACTCATCCATAAATCAAAGTTCTTCATAATATAATTGTTATTGGGTTATTGTTTTTTCGCTTTTATATATGCAGGATTCAGTTCTGTCGGAATATCTGCACGGGTATCTATAAGCCATTTCATCAGTCTGGTATACAGTTCTTTTGCGAGAGTCGGTTGCAAATTAACTAAATTATTCCTTTCCATTCTATCATTTTTCAAATTAAAAAGCTCCATTGACTTATCTTCATAATAATAAATCAGTTTCCAGTCTCCCGAACGGATGATGGAATATGGAGTTGCTCTAAAATCTCTACCAAGCCCCTGATAGCCTTCCAAATAAGCAGGAAAATGCCAGAAAAGCGCTCTTTGAACTTTCGATGTACCTTTCTTCATCCGATCAAAAATATTCTCGCCATCAAGCCCGTTATCCGGTATTCCACCAGTCAATGCTACTAAAGTAGGATAGAAATCAACTCCTGTTACAGGTTCTGAAACTACTGTTCCCGCTTTTATCTTACGAGGGTATTTCATTATAAGCGGAACTCTGATTCCTCCTTCATAAGGCATTCCTTTGGCTCCTCTAAGCCGGAAATTATTGGTTGCCGCCGCAGCACCTCCATTATCAGAATAAAAGACAATAAGCGTATTTTCCGAAAGTCCTAATGAGTCAATAGCATGACATAACCTGCCTACATTCCAATCCAGATTTTCTACCATAGCCGCATAAATTGCATTCGTCTGATACTTCCCCTTAGTCTTTTTCTGATATTTATCGACCAAAGTCTGGGGAGCCTTTAAAGGCGTATGAACCGCATGATGCGCCATATAGAGGAAAAAAGGCTTGTCTTTTGTCTGTTCTACAAATTTAATAGCTTCACTTGTCAAACGATCTGTCAGGTACTCTCCCTCACTCCCCTCATCCAATCCCAAATGGCACTTTTGCTTTCTACAATAAGGGTAAAAATAAGAGTAAGGTGAACCAGCCCTGTCGCCGGCTATATTATAATCAAATCCCTGTGATAGGGGACCGGTTTTACTGCCATCAAGATCACTACCCAAATGCCATTTCCCGATATGCCCGCACACATATCCCTGCTGTTTTAATGCCTCTCCCAAAGTAACAAAGTCTGTCCGCACGTCCTCCGTATTTGTAATAGGAATCAATTTACGCTTGGTTTTATCTCCTCTCGCTGAAGGACTCACAGTATATACTCCGTGTCTCGGAGTATAGAGACCTGTCATAAAACAGGCACGGCTCGGTGCCGAATTGGCTGCCGCTGCATAAGCATTATCAAAGAAAACCCCTTCAGAAGCCAGTTTATCAATATTAGGCGTCTCATAATAATCACTTCCGGTTATGCCAAGATCATTCCAACCCAAATCGTCAGCCATGATAAATACAATATTGGGACGTTCGTTCTGTGCATGTAAGGCTGATACAAACATACACCCACCAGCCAATATCGGAAAATATAAATGTCTCATCCGTCTCTTTTTTTATGGATACTTAATAAGTTATCTATTTTTTCTTATATAAATCCTGAGCTGTTTTAATCTCATTATGCATCAACTGCTGATGATACCTATTGGTTATTTTTCGCCAGCCTTCTTCCAGCCATGAGGGTTCAATACACTCATTTTTCTCCCATTTAGCCAATTTTTTCGCCAGTTTACGATACAAATCCGGCTCTTTGTTTATCAAATTATTCATCTCTTCAGGATCTCTTCGGATATTATACAATACAGAATCAACCCCATGAGTGATGATTAATTTATAATCTCCCGAACGAATAGCACGTGTATCCATTTTACGCCAGTATAACACTTTATGGGGTTCCCCTTTTTTACCTTTCAGGTAAGGTAGTAATGATACACCGTCCAATCTATTACGTGTTTTCGATATACCGGCCGCATCAATAGCTGTCGCAAAAATATCCAAAGAAGAAACCAAACCATCATAAGGCTTGCCGGCAGGAATTCCATTCTTCCATACTACAAAATAAGGCACACGATGTCCACCTTCAAATTTATTTCCTTTGAAACCCTTCAAAGGATAATTTGAAGACTGATTGGTAGTGGCTCCTCCGTTATCACTTAAGAAAAAAATCAATGTATTATCAAATTTCCCACTATCTTTCAGTCCACGAATTACAGTGCCTACGCCCCTGTCGAGTGCATAGGTCATTGCAGCTAGTTTTTGTCTCGGATGCCCTTCAAACTTAGCCATATCTTCATCGGTTGCTTGCATTGGAGTATGCACCGCATTATAAGCCAAATACATCATGAAAGGCTGAGAACTTTCATTTATAAACTCAACCGCTTTTTCACTGAAAGCATCAGTCAAATACTTCTCAAATTTCACTTGCCTGTCATTCAATAACAGGTTACGTTCATCACCGGGACGGTCACTCTTTTTTTCATTATAAAAATAATCACGTCCCCCCGCTTTCATACCGTAAAACAAATCAAATCCACGATTATTAGGATGTTGTTCATCCCTACTTCCCAAATGCCACTTACCAATAGCAGCAGTACGATATCCATTCGTTTTAAATACTTCCGCAATCGTTTCTTCTTCCAAAGGAAGGCCATTAGTACGGTCCGATAAGTTACATTCATAACCGAACCGATGTCCATAACGCCCTGTGATAAGACAAGCTCTTGAGGGACTGCTTACTGTCGCAGCCACATGAGCATCGGTAAATACGACTCCTTCACTGGTTAAAGCATCAATATTAGGAGTTTGCATCTCTTTTGATCCCATAAATCCGAAGTCATTATAACCCGCATCATCAATCAAGATCACCAATATATTCGGATTTTTATCAGTTTTACTTTCTACCGCCGAGACGGTCTGAATGTCGCCGGAAGCTAACAATCCGGGAAGACATATATACTTTAGCAAGTTCATACTTTCAGTAATCTCTTTTTAAGGTGTAATGCTTTCTAGAACTAGACAAACATAAATAAAAGAGGCTTATACGAACCCAAGAAGTATCAATATAAGCCTCCTTCAAACAATAATTATGATTAATATCCTGGATTTTGGACAATATGAGGAACCTTATTGGTTTCTGTCATAGGAATAGGCATCAAATATTGTGCCTGTTTAAAAGTACGAATATTCTGTAATTCAGTTGGCACAAAGAATGTCTCATCTGTATCTCCTTCAATATTCATACCCCATACTTTCTCACCCAAAATGCCTGCATCTTTCCAACGGCGTAAATCCCAGAAACGTTGGTTCTCCAAATAAAATTCTATCTGCCGTTCTCTGCGTACTATCTCTCTAAGTCCCTCAGCAGTATTCGCTTTCTCCGGATGATTCGCCTTTTTCCATGCCTCATCAATAGTAGGAATACCTGCACGAACACGAATTTTATCAATTAAACCTTTAGCTTCTTCCAAGCGTCCCGTCGTATTCTCCAAAGCATCCAGTTCTATTAAAATCTCAGCTAAATTCAAATACATTTCTGCCATACGAATCACCGGATAGGGGTAATGAACCGGACCATTCTGAAATGCAGGATGAACGAACTTCTTATTCAGATATCCGGTACCTGTGTAATTACCTGTTTGTCCATCTTCCCAGCCATTAGCATCATTTTTTCTGAATTTCACTACTATAGCCTTTTTTGCATTATTCGTATTAACTACTTTTCCATTATATTTCATGATCTCATAATTTCCATTATGAAATGCAATCCACGCAAAGAAACGCGGCTCTCGGTTTAAATGTAAATTCAAAGTTCTTCCATTTGATTGAGCAAAATAATTATTTCCATCATAATTTACCGGCATATTCACAATTTTATATCTCCCGGAATAATCGAATTCTTTATCCTCATCAATAGGTAAACCATTTTTTGTGTAGAACATCTCAACAGTCTGTAATGTCGGAGCCAAAATACCCCATGAATTTTTATATCCATTAGATGCCTTTTGTTTTGGAGTAGACTGATTCTGAAGAGCATACGTCCCTTCTTTACGAGTATCAACCATGATCACTTCTGGATTTGTGCCACCTACATTATCCATAAAAGTATAACGTACAGCACGTTGAGCTTTATTCACGGGCCCTGGTTTATTAGCCGAAGGAGTACCAGCATCATCATGTCCTACTTCATTATATAAACGATAACCGGCATTCTCCAAATCAGCAATTGCCTTACGTGTCACCGTCTCTGCAGTTTTCCACTTTTCTATGTCAACCGTCTGAGATATTAGAAAACGGCCATCCAACGGACTTTTAAAGCCTGCAAAGAAATCAGAGTTGCCATTAAACAAAGGAGAAGCAGCATACAAATGTACTTTCGCACGTAAAGCTTCTGCCACATACTTCGTAAAACGCCCGTAATCATCTCCATCATGTTTCTCAGCTAGCCCTATTGTTTCCGCCTCAGTAATCTTTTCATCAATAAATTGAACTACTTCATCTACACTCGAACGCTCGGGAAGTTCTTCAATAGGGGTAAGCGGATCTATGTTCTCTCTCATAATTACCGAAGGACCATAGGCTCGGAAAGACAACCAATGATAATATCAACAAGGTAGCTTCTGCTTTATAATGCTGTAAATCATCCGGTTCTATGTCAGGTGTAAAATCCACCACACTCAAAAACTGATAACATTGATGCAAACCTGTCCAAATATTATCATAATATCCTTTTGTCAACTGTGGCGAACTCGGTGAATAATAACCACGCGGAAAAGTAACCCATTCACTTTTTTCGATCACATTAATAATCTCCGCTGCCGAATATTTATCAAGCGCTTCACTCACTCGCGGATCAGGCATTTTTGAATAACAAGAATACAAATAATTCTTTGCTGCCTGAGGATTCTGATAAGTGTTTTCCGGTGTATTACGCTCATCCGGAACAATATCCAAATAATTACATCCAGAAAGGAGTACTCCTCCCATTAATAATATAATTGCAAACTTTTTCATAGCTTTTTACTTAAAGGTGAATTGAATTCCAATATTAAATACTCTTTGAGTAGGATATTTCATACCACTACCACCACCCATTTCCGGGTCCCAATGCTTAAAAGGTGAGAAAGTCAAAAGATTCGAACCGTTCAAATAAGCACGGAACATCTTGAATGTATAGCCAATTTCTGCATTCTTCAACTTAAGAAAAGCACCATTCCGCAACCAATATGAAGAATTTACCGTATTATTAGCATTGGTATCACGAGTCAAGCGTGGATAAGCTGCATTCGGGTTCGGATTACTTTCACTCCAATAATCATCAGCGATAAACTTCATAACACCACGAGTAGCATTTTTCCCAAACGGATGAAAACCCGACATTAGAATAGAAGTGCGAGCTGCCCCTTGGAAGAAAAATGAAAAATCCCAATTCTTATATTTCATTGAAGGACCGAAACCATATACAATCTCAGGATCTTCCGGATAGCCCATATAAACACGGTCATTGGTATTAATAATCCCATCACAATTGCCATTTGCATCTGGTTGATCCACATATTTAATATCGCCCGGCTGAGGAATATACCCCAATGTTTGTTCGGCATGTGAATCAACATCAGCCTGGTCACGGAATAATCCATCCGCTACATAAACCAAATGCTGCCCTCTGGAATATCCTACACTGGACAAATTAGGATACAACTGGAACGGAGGTTCGTCACGCTCCAAAATCGTATTATGCGCATAAGTAAGTGTCCCCTTAAATGATAAAAAGAAATCTTTTGTTATCTGTTTATTGTAATCCAACGCTATATCAAATCCGACATTCTTCATCTTACCGCTATTCTCATAGATTTTCGTTTCACCAGTTCCTATGAAATCAGGAAGAGTATTTACTTTCTGCATATAGATCTTACTACGAATCTCTTTAAATACATCAAAATTCAAATTGACTTGATGAAATAACTGCATATCAAATCCGACATTCAGTTTTTTCCCTACCTCCCAAGTTAAATTCGGATTATAATAACGGTTCCATACGGGACCCTGTAAATTAACATTCTGATTTACTCCCGTCGTATATTTCCATTTATCACTAGATAAAACAATATCTTCCAAATAAGCATAACGCTCATTGATACCATCATTACCAACCAAGCCGTAAGAACCACGCAATTTGAAATGAGATATCACATTTGAAATCGGTTCCCAGAACTTTTCTTGTGAGATGTTATATCCCAAAGCTATTGAAGGGAAAAAACCGAAACGATTGTTTTTCGCAAAATTCTCCGAACCATTATATCCAAAATTGACTTCAGCCAGATAACGGTCATCATAAGCATAAGACAGACGTGCGGCAATTCCTTGTTTCCGACGTGGTAAAGAAGATAAGAGATTATCCGGTTTATTATTGTCTAACTGATCCTGATTATATAAAAGCATTGCATTGACATCATGTACGCCAAACTTTCTTTTATAGTCCAAATAGGCTTGAATAAATATTCTACGGTCACCTGTGGCAGCTCCCTCCGTATTTAAAGCCGTTTTTTGTTCATTACCCACTCTACTTAATGTATATTCTCCCGTAGCTTCATTGTATTGATCAATCTCAAATTGATTATAACCAGCTTTACGTGTAGTTTCCGTCTTTGACCAGTTTTTAAAAGAAGCCAATACATGGAGTTTTAATCCTTTAGTTACCATTTTTAAATCCTGGTCTAAACGAATATTTGCATTTACCGTACTGGCAAATTGCTTTTTATAACCGACAACGTACTCAGCTACCGGATTACGGTAACCGTTGTTATAAATACCACCACTCATACCTCCCCAAAGCGTATAAATCTCTTTATCATTACGAGCCGGATATACAATAGGAAAATCAACGGGAGAAGCTTCTCTTGACATAGAAAATATTCCATCAACACCTGCTGAAGGCCCTTTCCAATCCCGTAAACTTACATTTAATCCTAATGATATTTTGGTAGTGTTTGTTGCTTTTATACTCAGATTATTAACAAAATCATAACGCATCACATTGATATTGTTATTGTATGAGAAATAATCCTTACTCAATGACTTCAGATTACCAGCATCATGCTTCACCGATGCACTCATAAAATAGGTAACCGCCTTTTTACCTCCACGAATATTAAAATTAAAACGCTGCGCAAAAGCATTCTTATTAAACATTTCATTATACCAGTCTACATTCGGATAAACCAATGGATTCAACCCTTGTTCCGTAGCCCTGATTTTAGTATCATCATATAATCCGGTTGTGATGCCACGAGTTGTCAAGGCTTCATTATAAAGCTTCATATAGTCAACTCCTCCTACCATTTCGGGAACAGAAGTAAGTTGGGACATAGACGTTTCCAAGCGGAAATTAATTATCGGCTTTAAAAGGTCCTGACCGGATTTAGTAGTGACAATCATCACACCATTTGCTCCGCGGGTTCCATACATAGCCGTAGCCGTAGCATCTTTCAAGATAGAAAAACTTTCAATGACTTCCGGATCCAAAGCATTCAAATCGCTCGAACTGATTTCTACCCCATCCAATACAATTAAAACGCCTGTAGCATCGCCGAAGGTAGATTTACCACGAATCCAAAAATCGGCTCCATCAGCACCGGGCTGTCCGCTACGTTGTATAGCAATCACACCGGCCATACGTCCGGCAAAACTGGTACTTAAACTGGAAGAAGGAACTTTCAATTCGGCAGGGCGTACTTGCTGGATAGACCCAACCATTGTTTCTTTTTTCTGTGTAGCACCAAATGCTGTAACTACAACTTCTTCTAGTGACTTCGTATCTTCTTTCAACTGAACAGTTATCGAAGAACGATCTCCTACTGAAATTTCCTGAGTCACATATCCTATATAAGATATGACAATTACGGAATTTTTATCGGTTACTTGTATCTGAAATAAGCCATCTAGATCTGTAATAACCCCTGTTCCCGTATTTTTTAACTGAATGCTGGCACCAATAATCGGATTTCCTTGTTCGTCTTTCACAAGCCCCTGAAGCAAACGTTTTTTCTGCGAAACGCTTTGCTCTGATACTTTTTTCTCTTTCAGAACTATCTGGCGTTCTTTCATTTCATATACAATATTAGCTTGCTCCGAGACCTTATCCAACAGTTGCTTAACAGTTGCATTTTTTAAACTCACACTGATTTGTGTTGACTGATTTATCACTTCCGGCTTAAAAAAGAATACATATTGGCTATTCTTTTCCACATAAGAAATAACTTCTTTCAAAGTTACATTTTTCAGCGATACCGTAAACGTTTTGGCCTGCCCATAAACCGGAGATTTAGCCTGCAAAGCAGCGACCAAAAAACAAAAAACAAATAGAAGGAGATACTTGCCGTTTTTCCTAGCTACAGAATCCTCCTTAGCCATAAAGTTAATCATAGAATTAAATGTTTAAGAATGTTACATCGGTAATTGTGTATTAAGCCCCTTTCTGCATCCGAATGATATTTGCGGTATCATCAACGAATAGGGAAAAACATAAAAAATCATGGTCCCATAGTGTTTCTCATTTATAAGTTCATAAATATTAGTTATTTTTCTCGTTCATTCTATTGATAAGACGAACGAGTTCTTTATTACTCCTCAATTTATCAGGAAAAAATGTGCAAAAGATTTTTTAGTGAAATTGCCCTCCAGCCAAAACGATCTGACGCAATTTAGCTACCGAGCGTCCTACCAGATTCATACACGAATGAGAAGACATCTCAAACATGTCTGCTAGTTCATCCCACGAAAATTCTTGAACAAATCGAAAATATATGGCATTTCTTTGTTTGGAAGACAGTTGCTGAAAACCCTTTTTCAATAATTGGACCTTCTTCAGGTCAGAATCATTTGTCTCAAAAATCTGCATCAAGCCTGTGTCGTCGATAGGAATATCAACGTACTCATCCAATGGCAAGCTACGGTTACGGGCAGCTTTGGAGGAATCTAACAGAGCATTTAATAAAGTACGATATAGATAAGACTTCACATAAGATAAGGTAGGAAGAGAAGAATGACTTACGTATATTTTAACAAACATATCCTGCAAACAATCTTTAATTGTTTCTTCATCAAAGTTCAGACGAAGGGCATACCCAAACAAAGGAGAATAATAACGATGATATAGTTCCTCAAAAGCAACTTTATCACCTTTCAGTATTCGTGTCCATAGCTCGATATCCGTCATGTGTCTTTTAAATAGCTTGCAATTAATGATAAGGTTTACAAATGTAGCTTTTTTCTATTAATTAGCGCATTTTTCCTTAGTCTTTTATAAAAAAACTTAAAGTTACCCACCCTCTGTCTTTTTATTACAATCCGCATTGCAAGTTAATAGATTATCCATAAATTTGTATTATTAAGGATTTTAATCATCGGTAATTGGTTATTATCCCTTTTTTCAATTCGGATGGTATTTGCGGTACCATCCGTTTTTATTGCTGTCGCTTCGGACTTATATAATAGGTTCCATCAATTATCTGACAATCAATCGGCACCACTACTGAAATCATCCTAACCAGTTCGGACAAGGGTAAACGTAAATCCAACTTTCCATCTACAATTTCAGTTTGTATAGCCGGTGCTACAACAATGGAAACATCATAGAAACGGTTCAGCCTCTCGAACACACTCATCAATGGTTCGTTGTGCAAGATAAGCAAACCATTAATCCAAGCCGTATAGTCTTTTGCACGCACGCGCTTAATCCGGCTAGCACGTCCTTCACTTACAACAACCAGGTTATCAGGCTTCATCAAAACTTCTTTTTGATATTTGTCGCTAAGCCTCACAGAGCCTTCCACCAAAACTACTTCTGACTGTTTTTTTCCTTTATAAGCATTGACATTAAAGGAAGTTCCCAATACTTCTACATTAAATTGATGTGTCTTTACTACAAATGGTCTACTTTTATCAGGAGTTACATCCAGATAAATTTCTCCTTCTACATATATTTCTCTTCGGTTATCGGCAAAGACTCTCGGATACACTACCCGTGTACCGGAATTGACATGCATCCGTGTTCCGTCCGAAAGCGTTAATTGACTATATTTCCCTTTAGGAACAATAATTTGATTAAACCCTTTTGCCTCATCTGTATTTTCACTCGTTTCACTAACAGTATGTTCTTCCTGTTCTATTTGAATCTTTCCATTAGAAGAATAAACAATACCGACTGTGTCCTTATCTATCTGTACTTTCCGCTTGTCTGAAAGCAATAATTGTACTTGACCACTTGCTTCCGCTACATCTGCCAACTGGCCTACATAGGCATCCAAAGTCCAACTGTTATCCGAAAACTCTCCTTTATCTATCACATATGCCAACAACAAACAAGCAGCTACCGATACAGGTATTAAAAATCTTTTTATATATTCTCTTACTCGTGTTTTCTTCTCCTGTTGTCTTATTTCACGGTTGATTCGTTCCCACATATCCGTCTCATCATCCCGTTCTTTACGGTCATGAAATCTAAAATAACCGATGATTTTATCGATTATTCCATCCAATTCTTGTTTTTGTTGACTTTTCATAAAATAAAGCTGCTTTATATTGCGTTTTAGACGGCGAATCGAAATTCTTCAATTCATCTCTCCAAAACAGTTCTATTACTATGACGAATAGACAATTGATTGCTCCTCACTTTTTACTACATTTTTTCACCTTCTTCATATCACTCAATACTAAAGATATACCTTTTTTAAAAAAGGGACATTCAAATTATAAAAAGAGCTGTATTTAATATCAGCTTATAAGGGAAAAAGAAAAAATGAAGACATTTGCTAATACAGAAATACGTATTTCCAACACTAAACGACTTTATCGATCAGTATGATTCACATCTAGATATTTTATTTACTAATAAACACTATTTGGATATATAAACTATCATTTTACTACTCCTTTCTTATCCGTTTTTTTGATATCAAATAGAAAAAAACAGCTCAAAAAGCACTTGTTTTTTCCTTTTCACCGAGTAAGAAGAGCTTCCTTGGTGAGAAAAGGAGCGACGTACACCGATTATGAAACGATAAGTTCTCATCAAAATATTAAAAATGGAACACTATCATAAAAAATCTCAATAACTCATTCTCTTTTTTTGTTAAAACTGAGGAGTAACCCAATACACAATCGTCATTGTAATAAAGACAGCTTAAATAGTTCAATTCAAGCCAAATAACTGAACTTTAAAGGAAATTGCGAACGAATAAATTGTGTATTAAACAAAACCATAAACGCCATGATAAACAAATATCTATTATCATCCTTAGTCTGTATTTTATTTTATACAGCACACGCACATCCTTCAAGCAAATTGCCCCAATATAATATAATCAATGACTTGTCCTCACTAATCAAGAATATTGGAAATAAAGACATTCAGGATGATATACTATCTCTTACCGGACAATGGGGTGTAAAGTTGGATCCGGACAGTATCGGTGAAAAGCACAACTATTTCAATTCCGGTCATACAACCATGCCGATTCAGCTACCCGGAACTCTTGATGAAGCCGGCTATGGAACTCGCACAGTCGGTTCGGATTATGGTATCCTCACCCGTCGACACAAATACATAGGTCCGGCCTGGTATACACGTGAGTTTGTCATTCCTCACAATTGGCAGGGAAAAGAAATAACACTTTATCTGGAACGTGTGCTGTGGGAGTCAAAAGTCTGGATTGACGGACGTTTCATTGATACACAGGAAGGATTAGGAACTCCACATTATCATCGTTTAGGAACTTTAAATCCCGGAAAACATCGAATAGCAATCCGTATCAACAACGACATGATATACAATATAGGTGATAAGGGCCATTCATACGGAGAATACACTCAGATTATCTGGAATGGTATCCTCGGAAAAATAGAACTACAATCTTCACCCACACTTTCAATAGACCGGATCAAAGTATATCCCCATACATCTGACAATCGCTTGGATATTTCCTTCGATATACAAAATCATTCAAATAAGACATTGAAAGGAGAGGTTTCCTATACATTGAAAGAAATTGGAAGCAAAAAGAAAATATACGCATACAAAAAAGAAATAAAAGGAGAAAAAGGAATACAACATCACCGGGAAACATTGAATATCCGGCAAGCCGTGAAACACTGGGACGACCTACACCCAAACCTATACCGGTTGGAGATATGTATCACGCAAAAAGGACAATCCCAACTTAAAACGGTTGATTTCGGATTTCGTAATGTTACTGCTTCCCGATCAAAGATTCTAATCAACAACCGACCCGTATTCATGCGAGGTAATCTGGATTGCCTCCATTTTCCCCTTACCGGTTATCCCTCTTGCGACATTCAGGAATGGGAACGTATTTTCAGTATTTACAAATCATACGGACTCAATCATGTGCGTTTCCACTCATGGTGTCCTCCCGAGGCAGCTTTTACGGCAGCCGACCGGATTGGTATTTATATTCAGGCAGAAGTATTATGGATTGACTGGTGGATGTCCGTCGTAAGAAAAGAGCGCCCTGAAATGACCACACGCGGACTGCCGAAAGGATTGGGGCATAATCCAAGTGCAGATAAATTTGTACCGGAAGAACTGCAACGTATGATTGAGGCTTACGGTAATCACCCTTCTTTCACTATGCTTTGTATTGGAAATGAATTAGGCAACTCAAACTTTGATATCATGCAACAATGGATTAAATCTTTGCAAGAAAAAGATCCACGCAGACTTTACGCTATTTCTACCGCCCGAAAGATTATGCCGGCAGATCAATATATGGTCACTCACAACATACCCCAGACAGGCGGTACTTATGGCATAAACGGTTCCGGCACTGACAATGACCGAGAATCTATCTACTCTAAGGCAACAATCCCGGTCATCGCCCATGAAGTCGGTCAATATCCAGTTTACCCTCTTTGGAACGAGATAGATAAATATACCGGTGCATTGGAAGCCAGAAATCTTGAAAGCTTACGCCAACAAGCCGTAAAAAATCATATAGAACACCAGGACAGAAAATTCCATGAAGCCAGTGGAGCATTACAAACAATCTTATATAAAGGTTTGATTGAAAATTTACTGCGTACCCCCTCATGTGCCGGATTCCAAATGTTAAGTATGACTGATTATTCGGGACAGGGAGAAGCTTTAGTCGGTTGGTTAGATTCATTTTGGGATTCCAAAGGAATCATCACGCCCGAACAATTCCGATGTTATTCCAACGACATTGTCCCTCTGGCACGTTTCCACAAATATACCTGGCAAACGGACGAGACGTTCAAAGCTCAAATCCAAGTGGCAAACTACAGTGATACAACTCTAATTACACCTACGATATGGACTTTAACCGATGAAACAGGCAAACTGCAACAGCAAGGCAGCAGAGAAGTGCCCTTATCATCCGGAAAAGTAAATCAGGTAGATTCTTTATCTGTCGATCTCTCCGAAATTACATCACCGGGAAAATATTACCTCGATGTCACCATTAGCGGCACACCTTATCACAACCGTTGGAGTATTTGGGTATATCCTCCTTATAACATGCCACAAACCAATATCATCATTCACGACAAATTTGATTCGACTGTCATTAGTGCCTTGGAACAAGGAAAGAAAGTATTGTTAGTGGCAGATCAACTCGGGAAAAAGGATAACTCCACCCCTCTTTACTTCACACCTTTGTTCTGGTCTACTTCTTTCTTTCCCGGTCAAAGCAACACCACCCTAGGGGCATGGATAGACAAAGCTCACCCTGCATTCTCGCAATTTCCAACCGACAATTATACTGACTGGCAATGGAAAGAAATAACACAAGGCCGTTCGTTTATCATCAACGAACACCCTCAATTACACCCCATTGTACAACCGGTAAGCGACTTCCATATCAACGACAAACTAGCTTCTATCTTCGAATGTAAAGTGAGCAAAGGCAAATTATTAGTCTGCGGTTACAACCTGAATTTGGATTCACCGGTAGCACGACAACTAAAATACAGCTTATTACATTATATGACACAATCGAACTTCAATCCTTCTTATTCAATAAAAATTGATACACTGAAGAAGATGTTTGCATATACTCCTAAAGCAATGGTTTCCGTTCCTAAAGGATTTGAAAACTCAATTCTTTATATATCATGCGGGAAGCAAATGAAGAATTCCGGTTCTGCTCCTTGGACAGCCACGCTCGACCATACTGAAATACAAGACGAACGTTGTAAATACAAAGTTACTTGTGATAATATTTGGAAAGATGAGAAAGGGACAGCCTGGACAGGCAAAAATATGACAATTGAAATACAAACTCCGGAAGGTATTATTGGAGACTTATATGTAAAATTTGAAGACTGGAATCACCAAAATAGAGCAGGGCTCTTATCAATCGAAGGACGAGAGTCCATTTTAGAAAATCAGAAAGGAAAAGAACGGTGGGTGAAACTATTCATCATGCGGGAAGATACAAATGACGGAAAAATAGTTCTAAAAACCCATACGAAACAAGGAGGTAACCTAATGATTAGCCAAATAGCATTCATAAAACAATAAGCGGTCAATACTCTCACAACAAAGATTTCCAAAACAGAAGCCGTCTCAAAATAAACTTGAGCTGGCCTCTGTTGTTTCATTTCAGATTGAAGTTATTTGGATTCTTCTCAAAAAAAAGGAGTTTACAAGCTTCTTTTTGAAGATTTCATTCTTTCAAACAGTTTTTTTCGTTGCCATAAGCCTCCTAAGAGGCTACTTTTGCAAGATTGTGTGCTATGGCCAGCAGGCCGAACTCAATTTCCACCTTCTTAAGTCCACGAAGGTGGAACCTCTTGAAGTGCTTGTTGTTCTTGAGGTTTCCAAATACGGCTTCCACAT
>OHSI01000493.1_pt1 | contig 25204 bp, 19 predicted proteins | sample 1578641 | NCBI WGS metagenome assembly OHSI01 (sample SAMEA3879535, study PRJEB24766) | human gut metagenome | biome: human-associated habitat; feature: feces | place: USA | collected 1985/1987 | reverse complement strand
CTTTTCTTTGCAGGCGTTTCTTTTCTCAGACAGAAAAGAAATGCCGAAACGCGGGTAGTGTGAAAAGTTTGATTATAGTGGGACGCGAAGGTAGTAAGCCAATTATAAACAAATCAAAATTGTTGTATCGGCTGTGCCGATAGCGGACAGCCGCGAGGGCTGTCCCTACGAGCGGTCGGTAAAACAAGCCTTTTCAAAGATTTTGTGCCGCTCGCGCGGCGTCGGTGCGTCGAGTCGCCGCACCCTACAAAATACAAGACAATAAGTCACTACAAATTTTGCGGTCAAATAATATCCGCCCCTACCGCATATATTTGTTGCTTTGAGCGAAGCAAAACACCCTCTCAGTCTCGGCTTACGCCGAGCCAGCTCCCCTGCAGGGGAGCTTAAATAGTTTTTGTGAAAAATCCGATTTATCTCTCCGTATCCCCACATCGCGGCAAAACAAAACAGCCGCAGCAAAACAAATCGCTGCGGCTTGACTTTATATATTTTTTTACTCGCTGATCTTTCTGACCGTCTCCATGACATAGTCACCGAACTCGCTGCAGGTGCAGCCGTCCTCGCGGCCTGTGATTTTGAGCTTCTTGTCCTCGTACATGCAGATGTCGAGCGCTCTTTCGAGCAGATCGGCTTTTTCCTGCTCGCCGATGTGGGAGAGGAGCATCACGCTCGCTCTGAGCATCGAGCAGGGATCGGCGTACTGTGCTCTGCCCTCGCGAACCATTCTCGGAGCCGAGCCGTGGATAGCCTCGAACATCGCGTAACGCTTGCCGATGTTTGCGCTGCCGGCTGTGCCGACGCCGCCCTGGAACTCGGCAGCCTCGTCGGTGATTATGTCGCCGTAGAGGTTCGGGAGAATGAAGACTTTGAAGTCGCGGCGGCGCTTCTCGTCGATGAGCTTCGCCGTGGTGATGTCGATGTACCACTCGTCGGTCACGATGTCGGGATATTCCTCGCCGACCTTCTTGCAGAGGTTGAGGAACTTGCCATCCGTGGTCTTGATGACATTTGCCTTTGTGATTATCGAAACGCGGCCCTTGTTGTTGCGGCGCGCGTAGTCATATGCGAGTCTTGCGATTCTGTCGCAGCCCTCGGAGGTCGTCACGACGAAGTCGAGCGCGAGGTCGTCGGTAACATTGACGCCCATCGAGCCGACGGCATATGCGCCCTCGGTGTTCTCGCGGAAGAAAGTCCAGTCAATGCCCTGCTCGGGAACCTTGACGGGGCGGAGGTTCGCAAACAGATCGAGAGCTTTTCTCATCGCAACGTTTGCGCTCTCTATATTCGGCCACGGATCGCCCGCCTGCGGGGTAGTGGTCGGACCCTTGAGGATAACGTGGCAGCTCTTGAGCTCTTCGAGCACGTCGTCGGGAATAGCCTTGTTTGCCTTGACGCGGTTTTCGATGGTCAGTCCGTCGATGACCTTGAATTCAATCTTGCCTGCCTTTACTTTATCGTCAAGCAGATATTCGAGAACTCTTGCGGATTCCTTGGTTATAACCGGGCCTATGCCGTCGCCGCCGCATACGCCGATGATGATCTTGTCGAGCGACTTGAAGTCGATGAAATCGCCCTGAGCCTTTATTTTGTCCGAACGGTCGCTCTGAGCGCGGATGAGAGCCTCAAATTTTTCGACGGCGTTCTTGACCTGTGCCTCTGTCATGTTTATCTTCCTCTCTTATTTGTGTGATTCTCTTGTGTAGTTGAGCAGACCGCCTGCGAGAATTATGTCCTTCTGTCTGCCGGAGAAGCTGTAGCAGAGCTTGTAGCTTTCGCCCTTTGTCTCATTCTTGAGAACAGCCTCGCCGCCGTTTTCAATAGTCTCTCTGATGCCGTCGAGCGCGAGCTTGTCGCCCTTCTCGATGCGGTCATAGTCGGCGGGGTCGGCGAAGGTGAACGGCACGATACCGGCGTTTATGAGGTTTGCCTGATGTATGCGCGCAAAGGACTTTGTGATAACGCTCTTTATGCCGAGATACAGCGGAACAAGAGCCGCGTGCTCTCTCGAAGAGCCCTGACCGTAGTTGCTGCCGCCGATGATGATTCCCTTGCCTGCCTGCTTGCAGTGCTCGGCAAAGTTCTCGTCGCACTGCTTGAAGCAGAAGTTCGACAGGAACGGTACGTTCGAGCGGTAGGGGAGAATCTTTGCGCCTGCGGGCATGATGTGGTCTGTTGTGATGTTGTCGCCGACCTTGAGAACGACTTCGGCCTCGATGCTCTCGGGCAGCGCGTCGCCGTTGGGAACGGGCTTGATGTTCGGACCGTAGACTATCTCAAGATTCTTGGCCTCTTCCGGAGAAGCGGGCTTGTCGATGAGATTGTCGTTTATTTCAAAGTGGTCGGGCATTGTGATGTGCGGTGCCTCGCCGAGGGTTCTCGGGTCGGTCAGCACGCCTGTGAGAGCGGAAGCCGCGGCGACCTCGGGGCTGACGAGATAAACGCCCGCGTCGGCAGTGCCGGAGCGCCCCTCAAAGTTGCGGTTGAAGGTGCGCAGGGAGACAGCGCCGGAGTTCGGGGACTGACCCATGCCGATGCACGGACCGCACGCGCACTCAAGCAGTCTTGCGCCCGCGCCAAGGATGTCGGAGAGTGCGCCGTCCTCGGAGAGCATTCTGAGAACCTGCATCGAGCCGGGGGAGATAGTGAGGCTGACACTCGGGGCGACGCGCTTGCCCTTGAGGATAGCCGCCACCTTGAGCATATCGTAGAGCGAGGAGTTTGTGCAGGAGCCGATGCAGACCTGGTCGATCTTTATCTCGCCTATTTCTGAAACTTTCTTTACGTTGTCGGGCATGTGGGGCATTGCCGCGAGGGGTTCGAGGGTGCTGAGATCTATGTCGATAACCTCGTCATAGACTGCATCGTCGTCCGCCTTGACCTCGACCCAATCCTGCTCTCTGCCTTGAGCGGCGAGGAAAGCCTTCGTCACTTCGTCGGAGGGGAAAACAGAGGTCGTTGCGCCGAGCTCCGTGCCCATGTTGGTTATAGTTGCGCGCTCGGGGACGGAAAGAGTCTTGACTCCGTCTCCGCCGTATTCGATTATCTTGCCCACGCCGCCCTTGACGGACATGATGCGAAGAACTTCGAGGATTATATCCTTTGCGCTGACCCACGGTGAAAGCGCGCCGTGCAGGTTTATGCGCGTCATCTTGGGCATAGTTATGTAGTATGCGCCGCCGCCCATCGCAACCGCGACGTCGAGTCCGCCCGCGCCGAACGAGAGCATACCTATGCCGCCGCCGGTAGGAGTGTGGCTGTCCGAGCCGATGAGCGTTTTGCCGGGGATGCCGAAGCGCTCAAGATGCACCTGATGGCAGATGCCGTTGCCGGGGCGTGAAAAAAGCAGTCCTCTCTTTTTTGCGGCGCTCCTGATAAATCTGTGATCGTCCGCGTTTTCAAAGCCGGTCTGCAAAGTGTTGTGGTCAATGTATGCGACCGAAAGCTCGGTCTTTACTCTCTCGACTCCCATAGCCTCGAATTCAAGGTATGCCATGGTGCCTGTGGCGTCCTGAGTGAGAGTCTGATCGATCCTCAGACCGATCTCGCTGCCAACGGTCATGTCGCCGCTGAGCAGGTGGCTTTTTATAAGCTTTTGTGCAATAGTGCTGCCCACTTGTATCCCTCCGTATAAAAATAAAATTACCTTTAAATTTTATTGCAATCCGCGGATTTTGTCAAGGTGCGCCGCGCCAAATATATACCTGTATATATTACATTTTATAGGGGAAATTGATATATGACGATTTTTATGTTGCTCGAAAGCTTTCTGCGTGGTATAATTAAATGTAATCTGCCGCAGTGCGCTGTGCTATGGATGAATTATCAAAAGTTATTCGGGCATACTGTTTGTCGGGAGTGAATTCGATGAACAGAAAAAAGCACGAAGAACAAAAAGACGGCATATTGGAGCCCGTCGCGCCGACCCCGAGCGTCAGCGAGGAGGACGGAGATTCGTCCGACAGCACGGACAGGGAGCTTCGCCAGATAGTCGAAACAGGCTCGATAACCGTTGACAAGCGCGGGCATTATATCCACTGCCTGACCGTCATAGGTCAGATAGAGGGTCACTATGTCCTGCCGGCGCAGAATAAAACTACAAAATACGAGCATGTCATTCCGCAGCTCGTCGCGATAGAAGAGAGCCGCGATATTGAAGGCTTGCTCATAATTCTCAACACCGTCGGCGGCGATATCGAAGCCGGACTCGCGATAGCGGAGCTTATAGCCGGAATGAAAACGCCGACCGTGTCCCTCGTCCTCGGCGGCGGACATTCGATAGGCGTGCCGCTCGCGGCTTCGAGCGCGTATTCGTTTATCGCGCCGAGCGCCACCATGACTGTCCACCCGGTCAGAATGACGGGACTTGTCCTGGGCGTGCCGCAGACTATGTCCTATTTTGAGCAGATGCAGGAGCGTATAGTCAGATTCGTCGCCGATAATTCGCGCATCTCCGCCGACCGCTTCCGTTCGCTTATGCTCGCAACCGGTCAGCTCGTTATGGATGTCGGCACCGTGCTCGACGGCGAGGCGGCGGTCAAAGAGGGGCTTATAGATTCTCTCGGCTCTCTCTCCGATGCCCTCGATAAGCTCTGCGATATGATCGAGGAGCAGAGTGAAAAGAAAGGGGAGAACGGGTGATGCTCTACACAGTTGTTTCTCCCGCCGAGATTTTTATGCAGCCGCCCGCGGATATCTGCGAGCATCAGACTCCGTTTGGCTGCGTGATGTGTTCAAGGACAGAAAAAGGTGAGGTCGTTGAAAGACTTGTGACGACCGATCCGTTTGAATATCTGAAACCGTGTTATTCGCCCGGCACTTTATATTCCGCCGGAAAAATGGAAAAGGGGTAATATAATCATGGAAATACTCAAGGCAATATTGCTCGGCTTTCTGCAGGGTGTGACCGAATTCCTGCCCATCTCATCGAGCGGGCATCTCTCGGTCTTTCAGCACTTCTTCGGCAATGTCGGCGGCACAAGCTCGCTGCTGTTCACGGTGCTGTTACATATGGGCACTCTGATAGCCGTGTTCGTCGTTTATTACAAGACCATATGGGGTCTCATCGTTGAATTTTTCAGCACTATAAAAGATATCTTCACCGGCAAGTTCAAGTGGAGCGAGATGAACGAGAACAGGCGTATGCTCTTCATGTTCGTTATCTCCTGCGTACCTCTGCTGTTCCTGCTCATTCCCGTCGGCGGCGACAGACGCATCATGGATGTTCTCGGCGGTCTTGCCGATGACAATGATATATTGGTCGAGGGAGTCTGCTTCCTCTTCACCGCAGCTCTCCTGCTCATCGGCTCATGGCGCGCAAAGAAGGTCAAAGCTCGTCCCCAGATAGGCGCGAAATCCGCGCTTGCCGTCGGCGTGGCTCAGGCTTTCGCCGCCGGATTCCCCGGCATCTCGCGCTCCGGCTCGACCATCTCGACCGGTATGATTTGCGGCGTTTCAAAAGAGTATATGGTTCGCTATTCGTTTATCCTCGGCATACCGGCTATCCTTGCCGCCAATGTCATGGAGATAAAGGACGCCGTAGCCCTCGGCGAGCAGATAGATATCCTGCCCGTTATTATAGGCGTTGTCACCGCCGCCGTCGTCGGCTTTGCCGCGATAAAGGCTCTCGAGTGGCTCGTCAAAATCGATAAGTTCAAAATTTTCGGTTACTACTGCCTTGTCCTCGGCGTTGTTGTTATCATCGCCGGCATAGTTGAAAAGGTCAGATAAGTTCGTTCAAATTTCTAAGGAGGGCCTTAATGGCTGCGAAAAAGACTGCGGCAAAGTCAACGGCCGCTAAGAAGAAAAAAACAACAACTACAACGCCCAAAAAAGCCCCGGCTTCAAAGCCTGCGGCTGCAAAAGAGCCTGTCGAGCAGACTTCCGAGCAGCAGTCCTCGCGCCGCCAGAAAGCGGCTATCGCGCTCATGGCTGTCGCGGCTCTGCTCATAGCCATGGCGTTTATCGAGGGCGAGAGCGCGTGGCGCGCCGTGCATAATTTTATGTTCGGCGTGTTCGGCACGTGTACATATATCTGGCCCGTCATGCTCATTTATGTCTCGGTCATGCTCGCCATGAACAAGACGTTCGGCTCGATATCGTCGAATCTTATCGGCGTCGGGATATCAATATTGCTGCTGTGCTCGGCGATACATATTTTCTCGAACCCGTCGGAATACTTTTCGCTCATGACCCTCGGCGATCAGATAAAGACCGCGTGGAGGGATTATGACACATTCCCGAGTGCGGGCGCGCTCGGTGCGCTCGTCGGCGGACTGCTTGCCAAAATGGCGGGCAAGGTCGGCGCGGCGATAATAAATATTATCCTGCTGATAGTCAGCATAATGTTCCTCACTGGACTTACCCTGTCCCGCCTCGGTACATCTATCGCCAAGCCCATAAAGCGCATGAGCGAGGACACCAACGAACGCCTTGAGCGCGGAGCGCAGCGCGTCAGAGATGAACAGGAGAGAGCGCCGTCGAGAGACAAGCGCAGGGAGAAAAAAGCGGAGGAGCCCTATGTCAGCCCCCGTCCGTTCCCCGTGCCGCCTCTGCCGACTGATACGCCTGCAGCAACTGCAAAGAGCCGCAAAAAATCCGCCGCCGATGAAGGTCCCGAGCCCACCGTGTTCCCGCGCAAGCCGGTTCAGACCGATGTCGGCATCGATGATATAGTCAACCGCGTCAACGCCGCATCGGCGACCGCGAAGATAGCCGAGGGCGTGTCAAAAGCCGCCGCCGTTGTGGACGGCAGACCCGCCTGCGTGCCGCCTCTGCCGACCGAGAGCGCGAAAGACGAGCTTGAAATGCTCGATATAAGCAAGAAGCCCGCCGAGCCCGAGAAGCCGAAGAGAAAAGAGCCGGAGCTCCCGCCTGTCAAAGAGCCTGATCCCGTGCCTGATGTGCCGGAGGAGGACGAGGAAGAGCCTGTTATCGAGAGTCAGCCGACTTATCGCAAGCCGCCGATAACCTGCCTCAAAGAGCCCATCCATGACGGCAACGATAACTTCTCCGATGAGCTCAAATCCAACGCGCAGAAGCTGCTCGACACGCTCGAAAGCTTCAATGTCCACGCGAAGATAACTGAGATAAGCCGCGGTCCGTCCGTCACAAGATACGAGCTTCAGCCGGATGCGGGCGTCAGAATAAATAAAATAACCAACCTTGCGGATGATATCGCACTGCGCCTTGCCGCGTCGGGAATAAGAATCGAAGCACCCATTCCGAACAAGGCGGCGATAGGTATCGAGGTGCCCAACAAGCTGCGTTCGATGGTCTATATGCGCGAGATAATCGAAACCCCGCAGTTCAAGAACGCCCAGAGCAAGCTCAATGTTGTCCTCGGCAAGGATATCGCGGGCAACGCCGTCTGCGCAGACCTCGCGAAGATGCCGCATCTGCTCATAGCGGGTACTACGGGTTCCGGTAAATCCGTGTGCCTGAACACAATGATAGTCAGCATTCTCTATAACGCGACTCCCGACGAAGTGAAGCTTCTGATGATTGACCCCAAGCAGGTCGAGTTCACGGTCTATAACGGCATCGCGCATCTTGCCGTGCCCGTCGTGTCCGATCCGCGCAAGGCTTCGGGCGCTCTCACATGGGCGGTCAACGAGATGGAGAACAGATATAAGATACTCTCCGAGAAGAATGTCCGCGATATAAGAGGATATAACAAATTAGCCGAGCGCGACAAGTCACTGCGCCCGATGCATCAGATAGTCATTTTCATCGATGAGCTTGCCGATCTTATGATGGTCGCGCCCAATGAAGTCGAGGATGCGATATGCCGCCTCGCTCAGAAAGCGCGTGCCGCAGGTATGCATCTTGTCATAGCGACTCAACGCCCCTCCGTCGATGTTATCACAGGTATTATCAAAGCGAATATCCCCAGCCGTATCGCGCTCTCCGTTTCTTCGTCGGTCGATTCGAGAACGATACTCGATATGTCCGGCGCGGAGAAGCTTATTGGCAACGGCGATATGCTCTTCAGCCCCATCGGCGCAAACAAGCCGACCCGTATCCAGGGCTGCTTCATCTCCGACGAAGAGGTCGAGGATGTTGCCGACTTCATCAAGCATAACGCCGAGGCGGAGTACGATGAGGGCATTATGGACGAGATAAACAGGCAGGCGGCAATAGCGGGTTCAACAAAGAAGAACAGTGCCGCAGGCGGCGATGACGGCGAAGAGCCGGGCGATGAGATGTTCCCGAACGCCGTCGAGGTCGTGCTCGATGCCAAAATGGCTTCAACAACTCTTCTCCAGCGCAAATTGAAGCTCGGTTATGCCCGCGCCGCAAGGCTCATGGACGAACTCGAGAGCAAGGGTATCATCGGACCGTTCGAGGGCAGCAAGCCCCGCCAGGTGCTTATAACCAAACAGCAGTGGATGGAAAAATGCGCCATGTCGGATGCTCCCGCAGACGACGAGACCTGATCGGAGGAAATTATGGCAAATCAGAGAAAAGGCGGTTCCGCCGCACAGAACAAGCGCACGAAGATAATCGTCACCGCAGTCGTGATAGCCGTCGCGCTGCTGATAACCTTCGCGCCCTATATGAATCTCCCATTCGATATCCCCACATGGGGCGAGCTGCTCTCGGGCGATGAGCAGACGATACAGAGCGGCGACGCACTCAATCAGCCGTTCACCGTTCATGTTATAGATGTCGGTCAGGGCGACAGCATCTTAGTCAAGAGCGGCGACCACGCCATGCTGATAGACGCTGGCGAGCGCGGCAACGATCAGACGATACTCGATTATCTCAGGGCGAATTCCGTTGAAAAGCTCGATTACATAGTCGCCACCCACCCCCATTCCGACCATATCGGCAGTATGCCCAAGGTTATCGAGGGGATAAAGGTCGATAATATTATCATGCCGAAGCTCCCGAACTCCCTTGTCCCCACAACTTCGATATATCAGAAGCTCATAAAGGCTATTAAAGCGTCCGGCGCCAAAGTTATCTCCGCAAAAGTCGGCGATACCTATACCCTCGGCGACGCAAAGATAACTATAGTCGGACCCGTCGGTACGCCTGAGGATCTCAACAACGCCTCCGTTGTGATGAAGGTTGTCTACGGCAAGAATTCGTTCCTCTTCACAGGCGATGCCGAAGAGAAGAGCGAGAAAAAGATTCTCGCAAACGGCGCGGATATCAAAGCCGATGTTCTGAAGCTCGGCCACCACGGCAGCAGCACATCGACGAGCGAGGAGTTCCTCAAAGTCGTTTCTCCGTCGCTCGCGCTCATCTCCTGCGGCAAGGATAACGACTACGGTCATCCGCACAAGGAGACTATAGAGAAGCTCGAAAAATATAATATTCCGTATGAGCGCACGGATATAAAAGGCACGATAGTTGTCGGCTCGGACGGCGAGCATCTTTCAACGGCTTTCCCGGATAACAAGACCGCTGAGAAGTAAAAAAGGAGGCGGAATAATGGAATATTACGCCATCGACCGTATCGAAGAAAACTACGCAGTCTGCGAAAAAGACGGCGAAACAATGGTCAATATCAGCCGCGCTCTGCTCCCCGACGGAGCGGGCGAGGGCAGTGTCCTGTGCCGCCTGCCGGACGGTTCGTTCGTGCTCGACCGCGAGGAAGAAGAACGCCGCCGCAAAGCAGCTCTCGAACTTATGGACGGTCTGTTTGATGAATAAATTTTCCCCATTGATTTTAGCGGGGTGCTTGTAGAATATAAAAACGATCTATGGCTCATAGGTCGTTTTTTTTTGTTGTTGCAAGGTGTATAAAAGTGCGTCGCTTATCAATTCGGCAAACTTGGATTTATCTATCACTTGAGTCATAGCAGAGTAAAGACAAGCGACTCAGCTAAATTTTATAATCATACATTCAGTAGCCGCGCCGAAGTGTTTGATATCTGACGGAGACTGGCGAGGGAACGGCTTGCGCAGCAAGACGCACGAGCCCGTATTGTTTGAGCGAAGCGAGTTTATGGGCGAATGTGCCGAGCAACTAAATGAGAGCCGCGGGCTATGTGCTGCGGCGCGGCTATTGAAAATCTGATGATAAAAATCAATTGAGTCACTTGCTTTTACTTTGCTACAGCTCAAGTGATAGACAAATCTTAATTTGTCAATCCGTTTTATGTATGCTCGGCGTTATATCAATGTTTTTTATCATGATATCATCCACCGAAAAAATTTTCCGCCGCCGTGCAGTAAAATCTCAAATCCGTGCGTTTTATATTTTACACGCTTTGTGTAAACAGCCAAAAATAAAGAAACAATAAAATTGTGGGATTGGTATAGCTTTTTGACGCGAAAAGTGATACAATATGCCGAATACTGTTGAAAGTGAGCTGCTTTATGAAAAAGAAAGAAAAAAGAACATTTAAACAGTTTTTTATGGACAACAACAAACGCAATCTAAAAATTACGATTACCGTTGTCTGCGTGGTGCTCGCCCTTGCTATAATCGGCGGCGGCATCTATATCGGCAATAAGCTCGGACTTATTACCATCGACCACGGCAGCAACGGTGATCCCGAGGGCACCTTTGCGCCCGAAGAGCAGTTTGATGCAATGTACGATGTCAGCGACGCTTCGAGCATCGACAGCCTCATAACTGCGTGGGCGAAGAACGGCGGCGCGAAGTATTCGAGCAAGAATATAATCAATGTTCTGCTCCTCGGCGTTGACAGCGAGACCGGCAAGGCAGAGGGTGGACGTTCGGATGCCATCATCCTGCTCTCGCTTAACAAAAAGACCAAGACGATAACGCTCGTGTCCTTCCTCAGAGACTGCTATACCTATATGAACATCAACGGCTCCGAGCGCTGCTGCAAGACGAACCACTCCTATTTCTGGGGCGGCCCCGCAACACTTATAGAGACGCTTGAGAACAACTATAAAATAGAGATCGACCACTATATCAGCGTCGATTTCAAGAGCTTCCCGAAGCTTATCGATTCGCTCGGTGGAGTCAATGTTCCTATCGAGCCGTATGAGGCGGATTATATCAACCGCACCACAACGAAGATAAAGAAAATAAGCGCCGGCGATTCCGTCAAGCTCAGCGGCAGCCAGGCCCTGGTTTACAGCCGTATCCGCCATGTCGACAACGAAGGCGATGTCGGCAGAACTGCGAGACAGCGTACCGTTATCATGGCTCTCATCAAGAGCGCGCAGAACGCCTCTGCGGGTCAGCTCAACAACGCGCTCGATATCGTCCTTCCCAATGTCGTGACGAACTACAAGCGCAGTGAGATTCTCTCTCTCATGACCCAGGCGCTCTCTCAGGGCTGGATGAACTACGAGATAAAGCAGATAGTCATGCCGACCGAGGGCAACTACACTTCCGCTCAGCTCTATACCTACTACGGCAAGATAATCAACCAGCGCCTTTCGGTCTGGGTCGTCGATTATCCCGTCGTTGCGCGTGAGCTCCAGCTCGCTCTCTACGGCGACACGAATATAAAGATCGGCGATAACCATGTCTCCGCTGTCGATCTGCTGAAAAAGGGCGCAGTCCCGAGCAGCAACAACAGCGGCTCAGGCTCATATTCTGCGTCGACCCGTCCGCACACCGATGTCGGTACTGTGGCGGAGAGCGAAGAGCCTGTAACTCATGAGCATACTTCCGAGGCGGTGAGCGAGCTCACCGAGGCAGAGAGCACGACCCGCCGCTTCCCGTTCACTCTTCCCGATTTCGGCTCAACTTCGCCGGCGGAAGACGAAGATGCAGCATAAAATTACCGCTCCGGATATATTCCGGGGCGGCTTTTCGTATATGATTGAAAAATTATGATTGATGATATATAATTGTCAAAGAAACGAACGGACGGTGATATTATGAGCAAAGTTTGTCATATAGTCGGCGGCGGCGACTTCTTCGGAATCCGCCCGACAGGGGAGGGCGATTTCATCATCGCTGCCGATAAAGGTCTGCTGTATCTTCAGAATCTCGGCATAACTCCGAATTTGGTCATAGGCGATTTCGATTCCCTCGGACACACTCCGAACGGGCGGAATATTATAGTCCTGCCCTGCGAAAAGAATGACACCGACATGGGCGCGGCGGTCGCAGAGGGCGTGATGCGCGGATATAAAAATTTCATTCTCTACGGCGCATCGGGCGGAAGAGCCGACCATACTCTTGCGAATATCCAGCTCATCTCGTCTCTGTCGAGGCGCGGAATGACCGCGATTATCGACGCGCGCGAAACTTCGTTCACTTCGATAACAAACGGCAGAATTATTTTTGACGAGAACGCAAAGGGCATGATCTCCGTGCTTTCCCATTCGGATATCTCATCGGGTGTCACTATAAGCGGGCTCAAATACGAGCTCAAAAACGGCACCTTGAAGAACACATACGCCCTCGGCGTCAGCAATGAATTTGTCGGTAAAATGAGCGAAATATCAGTGGCTCAGGGAACGCTGACGGTCGTTTATCCGAGCAGCGCAGAGCCCTCTTTTTTCAGATTTTGAGCCGCGCGAAAAGATGTTTTTGAACCAAATAATATCCTGCACCGAGATGCTGCCCGTGAGCATCAGCAGAAGAATATACACCGCCGCGTTGACAGTTATTATGATTGTCAGCGCGGCTTTTCCGCTGCCCTGCGCCGAGGAGAGCAGCAGCCCCGCGAGAAACGAAGCCGTCACGCAGACGGCGGGCTTTATTATCGAATCCATGATATTTATTTCGAGCGTGCAAACTTTTGAAAGCCTGTGTATGCTCAGCGAAAAGTTTACTATCTCGCTGATAAAAAGTATCGCGACATAGCCCTTTACGGAATATTTCGGGATGAGTATCAGCACGAGCACGACGCACATCGCGGAGTCGATTATGTTATATCTCATTGAATATACCTGCTGGTCGAGCCCTTTGAGTATTCCGTCAACTGTCGTGTCTGTGTACATTATCGGCAGAAGCGGCGCGAGCACGCGCAGATATTCCGCGCATTGCCCGTCCCCGTAGATGCACTGCGACAGCCCCTCGGAAAAAATGAACATTATTCCCGCCGTGCCCATCGAAAACAGCACGGTTATTTTTATCGCCCGCGCCGCCATGCTGTCTATCCTGTTTCTGTTGCTGCGCGCCGCACATTCGGCAAATTCAGGCACGAGCATGCTCGCGAGAGCTGTCATTATGGCGGCGGGGTAGAGGATAACCGGCAGAGCCATGCCGTGAATGACTCCGTAGAGCGTCATCGCGCAGCCCGCGCTCTGTCCGGATTTGCGAAAGCCCACGGGAATCAGCAGGTGTTCTATCGTCAGCAGCACCGAGCGCGCGCACGATCCGGCGGCGTCCGGGAGCGCAATGCGCAGCAGAGCCCGAAGCCCGCCGGGCGTTTTTTCTTTCGGCTTTTGGTGCTTCGTTGACTTGTAGAGCAAAAAGGCGCATAGCAGCGAGCTGATCTGCGATATCGTTATGCCGAGCGCCACCGCGTCGCAGGCGTACTCCGCGCCCTTTGCCGCCCAGAATCTGAGCATCAGAACAGAGACCGCTATTTTTACTGCCTGCTCGAATATCTGCACCGCCGCGTATTTGAGCACCGTGCGTCGCGCCGTGAAATATCCGCTGAACGCGCAGCCGACCGACGCCGCGGGGAGGCTCAGCGCGAGTATGCGAAGCGACGACGCCGTGCGTATGTCGCCGAGCCACAGCTTTGCTATCAGCTCCGCGCCGAACCATACGGAGGCGAGCATCATGCACCCGACCGTCAGCCCGTAGAGCGCGCACCGCCGCATTATCCATGCGCCCTGACCGGCATTTTTTCCGGAATCTTCGACCGTGAGCCGCGTCGATGCGAGCGGCAGACCCGCAAACGAAAATGTCAGCGCCATCGCGTATACATCCGTGACGAGCGAAAAAAGTCCTATTCCCGCCGCGCCCAGCCGCCCGGTCAGATATACATTGAACGCAACGCCGACCGTGCGCATGAGAAACGATGTCGCGGCGAGCGTCAGCGTGTTTATGAGAAGCCGTTTCGTGTTCTTCATTTTTGCCTCCGGAGAAGTCAAAAAGCGTTAAATCTCTTGACAAAAACGCTTCTGAATGTGATAATATAGAGTAATTCATCGGAAAAGAGGGAATCCCCAAAAAAGGCGTATGCAGTGCCGAGTACCGCATCGCCGCCGATTTCTGAAATGTAAAATCAACGCTGCTCCTCCGGCGCGGAGCAATCAGCGTTCATGTAAAATCTATTCGCCGGAGAAATGGATTATGTTATGGCAAAGGAACTCGCAAAACAGTATGATCCGAAGGAAGTGGAGGACAGAACCTATAAATTCTGGCTCGACGGCAATTTCTTCCACGCCGTACCCGACCCGGAGAAGAAACCCTATACTATAGTTATTCCCCCTCCGAACATCACGGGTCAGCTCCATATGGGTCATGCTCTTGACAATACTCTTCAGGATATACTTATCCGCTACCACCGCATGCAGGGCTATGATACCCTCTGGCTGCCCGGCACCGACCACGCTTCTATCGCCACCGAGGCGAAGATAGTCGAGGCTATGGCAAAGGAAGGGCTTACAAAGGACGATGTCGGCCGTGAAGGCTTCCTCGAGCGCGCATGGGCGTGGAAAGAGAAGTTCGGCGGCAGAATAATAGAACAGCTCAAGAAGATGGGCTCGTCCTGCGACTGGGAGCGCGAGCGCTTCACCCTCGACGAGGGCTGCAACGAGGCTGTCAATGAGGTTTTCTGCAACCTCTATGAAAAGGGACTCATTTACAGGGGCGAGAGAATAATCAACTGGTGCCCCCATTGTCTGACCTCCATCTCCGACGCAGAGGTTGAATATGAGGATCAGGCGGGTCACTTCTGGCATCTGCGCTATCCCTTTAAGGACGGAAGCGGCTATCTTGAGCTCGCCACAACAAGACCCGAGACCCTGCTCGGCGATACCGCAGTCGCCGTCAACCCCAATGATGAAAGATATAAGGATATCGTCGGCAAGACGCTCATTCTGCCTATAGTCCACCGCGAGATACCCGTTGTCGCCGATGATTATGTCGAGATAGACTTCGGTACCGGTGTCGTTAAGATAACCCCCGCGCATGACCCGAACGACTTCGAGGTCGGTCTGCGCCATAACCTGCCCGTTATCAATGTCCTGACCGATGACGCAAAGATAGTCGACGACTATCCGAAGTACGCCGGCATGGACAGATACGAGGCGAGAAAAGCTATCGTCAAGGATCTTGAGGCTGAGGGCGCTCTCGTCAAGGTCGAGGATTATAACCACAATGTCGGCACCTGCTACCGCTGCTCGACTACCGTTGAGCCCCGCGTTTCAAAGCAGTGGTTCGTCAGCATGAAGCCCCTCGCGGGTCCCGCTATCGACGCTGTCAAGAACGGCGAGACAAAGTTCGTGCCGAAGCGTTTCGAGAAAGTCTATTTCCATTGGCTTGAGAATATCCGCGACTGGTGCATCTCCCGCCAGCTCTGGTGGGGTCATCGCATCCCCGCGTGGTATTGCGACGACTGCGGTGAGATAACCGTTGCAAGAACCGCTCCCGACAAGTGCTCGAAGTGCGGCAGCACCCATATCCATCAGGATCCAGATACGCTTGATACATGGTTCTCCTCGGCTCTCTGGCCGTTCTCGACCCTCGGCTGGCCGAATACCGACAGCGAGGATTTCAAGCGCTATTATCCCACCAACACCCTTGTCACAGGTTACGATATAATCCCGTTCTGGGTCATGAGAATGATGTTCTCCGGCATCGAGCAGACCGGTCAGGTTCCGTTTGATACCGTCCTCATCCACGGACTCGTCCGCGATGAGCTGGGCAGAAAAATGTCGAAGTCGCTCGGCAACGGCATCGATCCGCTCGAGGTCATTGACAAGTACGGCGCGGACGCTCTGCGCTTTACCCTTGCCAACGGCAACAGCCCAGGAAACGACATGAGATATTCCGACAAAAAGGTCGAAGCGAGCCGCAACTTTGCGAACAAGCTCTGGAACGCCGCACGCTTTATCCTTATGAACCTCGACGGCTCCGAAGAAGCGGGTCTGCCCGATGAGCTTGCGCTCGAGGATAAGTGGGTGCTCAGCCTCTATAACGACCTCGTCAAAGAGGTTACGGACAATCTCGAGAGATTCGAGCTCGGCATCGCAGTTCAGAAGCTCTATGATTTCATCTGGGATGTTTTCTGCGATTGGTATATCGAGCTTGCGAAGATTCGCCTGCAAAAGGGCGGCGAGCCCGCACAGTGCGCAAAGCGCGTGCTCATATATGTCATGTCCAACGTTTTGAAGCTTCTCCATCCGTTCATGCCGTTCGTGACCGAGGAGATCTGGCAGTCCCTGCCGCATGAGGGCGCGAGCATAATGGTCTCCGATTGGCCGCAGTATTCCGACGCTCTGAACTTCAGCGCAGAGGAAGAGCAGATGAACATGATTATGAACGCGGTCAGGGCGATAAGAAACCGCCGCGCCGAGATGAATGTTCCTCATTCAAAGAGAGCGAAAATATATATCAGCACCTCCTATGTCGATACCTTCAGACTCTCCGGCGAGTTCATGCAGAAGCTCGCGGGCGCGTCCGAGGTCGAGGTTGAGGACGGCATCGAGATAGACGGCGCAGTCTGCATCGTCACCGACGCCGCAAAGATATATATCCCCATGGGCGACCTCGTTGACTTCGAAGCCGAGCGCGCAAGGCTCAACAAAGAGCTCGCCTCCGCTCAGAAGCAGCTCGACGGCATCAACGCCAAGCTCTCCAACGAGAACTTCGTCTCCAAAGCTCCCGCGCCGGTCGTTGAGGCTCAGCGCGAAGCGGCGAGAAAGCTGAACGAGAAGATTGCTATGCTCAACGACAGCCTCTCTAAGATCGCCAATGCGTAATTTCGCGTGATACTGCGTTGTGAGAACCGTGCCCGTTCGGTCACGTACCGACGTACGCTCCCTCTCGTGCAGAACCCCACGCCTTGTTTCGCACAAAATTCCGCTATTGGCTGCCTTTTCGTGTGAACCGCGGAGAAATCGCACATAGCTGCGTTGTGAGAACCGTGCGGGCGGCAGTCGCGCACACAAAGTGCGCTCCTTTGCCCGCAGAACCCCACGCCTTGTCTCACCCCAAATTCCGCTATTGGCTGCTTTGTGCAAGAATTTTTTAGTCTCCAATGCGTAATTTCGCGTGATACCGCGTTGTGAAAACCGTGCGAACTCGGAATTTATTGCGCTTGTGCATATTCTCTCATAAAAACCAACCTGCAAAGGACGGGCATGTCCCGTCCTTTGATACTTTACGGAGGAAAACTGATGACACCAACCGAAGCAATCGAATATATCCATTCGCGCCTGACCTTTGGCATACACCCCGGCATGGAGCGCATTGAGGCGCTCTGCGCCGCGCTCGGCAACCCGCAGGATGAGCTTCGCTTCATCCATGTCGCCGGGACGAACGGCAAGGGCTCGACGAGCACCATGATATCCTGTATGCTCTCTGCCGCCGGGTACAGAACCGGGCTGTTCACTTCGCCCTATGTCATCGATTTCCGCGAGCGCATGCAAATTGACGGCGAGATGATTTCGCCGGAGGAGCTCGCCACGGCCGTTGAGCGCGTTAAATTAGCGTGCGACGAACTCGATAAACGCGGAATTGTCGCGACCGAGTTTGAGACTCTGACCGCCGCCGCGTTTCTCTGGTACAAAGAGCGCGAATGTGATGTTGTCGTGCTCGAAGTCGGGCTTGGCGGGCTGCTCGATTCAACGAATATTATAAAAACTCCGCTCGTCTCCGTCATAACCTCGATTTCCATGGACCACACCGCGATACTCGGCAATACAATCGCTGAAATAGCCGCGCAGAAATGCGGAATAATCAAGCCGCGCGGCGTGACGGTCATGTATCCCGAGCAGTCTGCTGATGCACGCCGTGTTATAGAAGAAACCGCTCGGTGCGAGAAAAATAGGCTCGCAGTGCCGGATATGACCGCCTGCCGCGTTGTTGACGAGACGATACGCGGCACAGATATAGTCTACGGCTCGCTGAATCTCCGCATACCGTTCGCGGGCGACCATATGATAAAAAATGCGCTGACAGCCGTCACCGCCGTTCGCGAATGCGGATTGAATGTCAGCGGCGAAGCGATAGAGCAGGGAATGAAAAACGCCGTGATGCCCGCGCGAATGGAGCTTATCGGCGAAAATATTATTCTTGACGGCGGTCATAACGAGGGCTGTGCCTCGGCGCTTAAAGCCTTTTTGGAGCGCTTTACGCAGGGCAGGCGTGTCGCCGTGTGCGCGCTCATGGGTGACAAGGACTGCGACACATATCTGCGCCTGACCGCGCCGCTGTTTGAGAAAATGTATCTGACGGCTCCCGACAACCCCCGCAGCATGGCTCCCGAGCCTCTGAGCAGGCTCGCCAATAAATATTGCGCCGACTGCACGCCTGTGTCCGACCCGACAGAAGCTTGCCGCATGGCGATAAATGACATAAAGCAAAACGGCGGAACGCTCGTTACTTGCGGTTCGTTCTATCTCGCAGGCGAGGTTCGCGGTTATCTTTTGGAAAATAAAAATATTTAACCCGCCGCATTTCGGCAGGATTTTCAAACGGGATGGATTATTATCTTTGATGATAATAGTCCGTCCTGTTTTTTATTTTGTACAAGCTGTGTCCGATTTTTTGATAATATCAAAATGACCCTCCGCACAGAGCCGACCAACGGCGGCACAGGTTTTTCATAAGATTTGCTGCAATTAAAAATTGTGCACGGTTCGTAGGGACAGCCCTTGCGGCTGCTCGATATCGGCGGCAGCCGATACAAAATTTTAAATGTACTGATATCGTCAACAAAAAATTCAAACAAATCCGAGAATAATCCCACTTATCCCGGACAAACTGCTAATTGATAATCACCCCAAAGGAGGAAAAAACATGGGTGTTGAAATAATCTCAAATCCGCTCAGCGTCAGCGCGCTGCTCTCCGGCGAGATAGACCACCATACCGCCGCCGCAATGCGCGCGGATATCGATGCCGCCGCCGCGGCTCAGCAGCCGAAAATACTGCGCCTCGACTTCGCCGATGTCACTTTTATGGACAGCTCCGCCGTCGGTCTTGTCATGGGTCGCTATAGGCTTCTGCAGGGCTGGCAGGGAAAGCTCGAGGTCACGAATCTCAGCGAGCGCAATTATAAAATGATGCGTCTTGCGGGTATGCAGGCGCTGTGTACGCTGTCGCAGAAAAGGAACAAGGAGGATAAACATGAGTAGAAAAAAGCCTGTCGATCAGATGAGCCTGAAAATAGAGAGCCGCTCCGTCAACGAGAGCTTCGCGCGCGTCGCAGTCTCGGCGTTTGCGGCTCAGCAGGACCCGACGGTCGAAGAAATATCGGATATCAAAACCGCCGTCAGCGAGGCGGTCACAAACTGCATCGTCCACGCCTATCCCGCGAGCGTGGGGGAGATATACATATGGGTCGGGCTGTTCGACGACGGACTCGTCCGCATCAGAATAAGGGATCGCGGGTGCGGCATAATCGATGTGCGCCAGGCGATGGAGCCGCTGTTCACGACCCTCGGCGGCGAGCGTGCGGGCTTGGGATTCGCCGTCATGGAGAGCTTTATGGACAAAGTGCGCGTGCGCTCCGTCCCGGGCAAGGGAACGAGCGTCACCATGGATAAATTTATAAAAGGACGCGGCGATGGACAGGGCTGAACGCAATGAACTCGTTGAAAAGAATATCGGTCTCGTCCATGCCTGCGCCAACAAATTCCGCGGCAAGGGTGCGGAGTATGATGACCTGTTTCAGGCGGGATGCGTCGGGATTATAAAAGCCGCCGAGAACTTCGACCCGGAGCGCGGATTCTCGTTTTCGACCTATGCCGTGCCCGTCATTCTCGGCGAGATAAAGCGCATTTTTCGCGACGGCGGCAGTGTCAAAGTCGGACGCGCACTGAAAGAAAAAGCGCGCGCCGCGATGCGCGAAAAGGAGGCGCTGACCGCCGAGCTCGGGTGCGAACCTACTGTAGGTCAGCTCGCCGAACGCCTCGGCAGCGATGTCGCCCAGACGGCGCAACTGCTCAATGCGGCAATGCCCGCCGTGTCGCTGACCGCCTGCACGGACGACGGCGAGGGGCAGATCGACCTGCCCGTTGAGTCGCCGGAAAACGCCGCCTCGGAGCTTATCGCCCTGCGCGAGGTCATCGCTCTGCTCGATGACCGCGACCGCGAGATGATAAGCCTGCGCTATTATCGCGGCATGACCCAGAGCCGAACTGCCGAGCTGCTCGGTATGTCGCAGGTGCAGGTGTCGCGGCGCGAAAAAGCCGTGCTCGCGCTCCTGCGGCGCAACCTGTCCGCCTGATTTTCTTGACAATTCCCGCCGATGTGATAAACTTAACTGAGATCATATTGGAGGGACAAAAAATGAAAAAGATGATTCCCAACGGCGTCTATCCGACCATGATAACGCCGTTCACAAAGGACAATAAGATAGATTATGCGGCTGTCGAAGCGCTCATAAACTGGTACGCCGGGAAGAAAGTCGACGGAATTTTCGCCATCTGCCAGTCGAGCGAGATATTCTTCCTCTCGTTTGAAGAGCGACTAGAGCTCCTGCATTTTGTCATGCAGCATACGCCGAAAAATATCTCAATCGTCGCGTCCGGTCATGTCGCGGATGACCTTGACACTCAGATAGAAGAGGCGAAGGCTTTCATAGACGAGGGGATAGACGCCTATGTGTTTATCTCGAACAGATTCGCCTCAGCCGATGAGGACGACAGCGTGTTTCTTAAAAATATCGACAGGGCTGTCGAATCCGTCGGCGAAGTCAACTTCGGCATCTACGAGTGTCCATATCCCTATAAGCGCATTATGACCCCTGCGGTGCTCAAAAAGCTCGCCGAGTCCGGCAGATTCACTTTTCTCAAAGACACCTGCTGCGACCCCGGCATGATAAACGAAAAGCTCAGAGCCGTTGACGGCATGGGACTCAAGATATTCAACGCCAACTCCGCGAGCCTGCTCGAAACGCTGAAAATGGGCTGCGCCGGATTCTCGGGCGTTATGGCGAATTTCCACCCGGAGATATATTCGTGGCTGTGCAAAAACTTTGAAAAAGAGCCGGAAAAGGCGAAGAAAATCCAGGCTTTCCTCGGCTTTGCCTCTCTCGCCGAGTGCCAGCTCTATCCCGTCAACGCCAAATATTATCTCTCCCTCGAGGGCGTGCCCCTGGGCTATAACTGCCGCTCAAAGGACGCCTCGGCGTTCACTCTCAGCCGCCGCATGGAGATAGATCAGATGCGCGAGCTGACCGAACAGTTCAAGGCAGATATGGGTATATAGAATAATGCTCGAACTCGGTTTTCAGTATGAATTAACGCGCTCCGACCGCAGGACGCTGAGCATAAAAATATCGCGCGATGCAAAGGTTCTGGTCTATGCGCCGCGCCGCATGAGCCTCAAGCATATCGAAGATTTTCTCTTTGAAAAGCGCGAATGGGTGCTCAAAAATCTCGCAAAGGTGCAGGAGCGCAAAGACATTTCCGATTCGTTCGTCCCGGGAGGAGAATCGGGACTTCTCCTGCTCGGGCGCGAGTATCCGCTGATAAAAAAATCCGGGAAACGCGCAGGATTTGACGGCAGCAGCTTTTTTGTCCCCGACGGGCTCTCGGCGGAGGATACGGCGGCAGCGCTCAAGGAAGTCTACCGCTCGCTCGCCAAGAATTATCTCGTCCGCAGGACATATGAGCTTGCCGATCAGTTCGGCGAAACGGTCGCTTCGGTCAAGATAAATTCCGCGAGAACGCGCTGGGGTTCATGCACCTCAAAGGGGAATATAAATCTCTCGCTGTTTCTCGTTATGGCGCCCGAGGGCGCGGTTGATTATTGCATTATCCATGAGCTTTCGCATCTTAAACACATGGATCATTCGGCGGCGTTCTGGCGGCTTGTCGGTTCGCGGTGCCCGGATTATGAAAAGCGCAAAGAGGAGCTGAGAGTTCTGAATCTTCGCCTTATGCGCGAAAAATGGTGAAAAGACGGCTGTGATCGGGCAATATATTTGCTCCGACCGCAGCCGTTTTTATTTTTGAAAACCGATTGACAACGGGAATAAATTCCATATATAATTGTCTTGTAAACGGCGCGTTCGGAGAATAACCGCCGACAAAAACAATGAAAAAGGGATGGTCATGTGGCAAAAATAATTTCATTTATTGTATCTGTAATTATGTTCTGCTTCCCCGCGCTCAACATTCCGCACGTTAAGGTTGACGATACGAAGTTCAACACCGAGTATGCCAACGTTTTCGTTCACGGTCTTGCGGGCTGGGGCAGCTACACTTGGTATAACGATTTCCTGCCCTATTGGGGTATGTTCGGCGGCGACCTGATGCAGTATCTCAACGCCCGCGGTTTCGAGTGCTATTCTGCAGCGGTCGATCCGACGGGAAGCGCATGGGACAGAGCCTGCGAGCTCTACGCCCAGCTGACCGGCACCGTCACCGACTACGGCGAGGAGCATTCAAAGCGCTGCCGCCACGACAGATACGGCGAGGATTATTCCTCCGATCCGCTTATCGATGAGTGGAGCGCCGAGGATAAGATAAATCTTCTCGGTCATTCATTCGGCGGCGTGACCGTCAGACTTCTGGCAGAGCTTATGGCAAACGGCAGCGAGGCCGAGCGCGAGGCTTCGGGCAGCGATGTCTCCGACCTGTTCACGGGCGGAAAGGCAGATTGGATATATTCCGTCACAGCGCTCGCCGCTCCGCATAACGGCACGACCGCCTATCTCGTGCGCGACGCTATAATAAAGGATGTCAACGCCACCGCCGAAGAGCGCGCGGTTGTCGCCATGCTCACCGTTGCCACCGCTCCGCATCTCGACAGAGCGCTTTCGGACAGCGCAGAGTACGACATGGATATCGACCATGCTCTCGCGATAAACGAGAATATCTCGATGCTCAAAAATGTCTATTATTTCTCCTATCCGTGCAGCGCGACCGAGCGCAATGCGGACGGCACTTATAGCCCGGTCGACGGCAATATAGATAGGCTCTTCAGAGCGTGCGCAGTCAGAATGGGCAAGTTCACCTGCACCACCAAGGGCGGCTATGTCGTCAACGAGAAGTGGTTCGAGAACGACGGACTCGTCAACAAAATCTCCGCTCTCGCTCCGTTCAATGCGCCCTCTGCCGTTTACAGCGGCGGCGAAGTCGCAACGGGCGTATGGAACATCATGCCGACATTCAGCGGCGACCACCTCTCGATAAACGGCGGTCTGTTCGTCAATCATAATGTCCGCGTGTTCTATGTCGACCTGCTCTCGATGATAAACGAGCTGTAATATAATTTTCCCCGTGTCTTGCATGGGAGCGAAAAACAGAAATCCTACCCACGGTTTTCCCTTGGGTAGGATTTTTTGCTTGATAATCGCCTCGGCGACTCAACACATCGCTGCCGCGCGAGCGGAATGAAATTTCAGCAAAGAGTTATTCTGCCGACTGTCAATATTCCCAAATGTCCTGAGCTTAAATTGTGCATATTGCAAGAAGTTTTAAAAATATATACAAAAAGATGCGATAAAATAAGTGAATATGTTGCAATATCGCTAATATAATGCTATGATTAGAAAAAACAAGCAGGAGGGTAAAGATGTATAACACAGAAAATCCGTACAAAAGCGCGGGGGAGTATCTGAAAGCGTCGCTGTTTGAAAAATATCAGCTCAGACGCGCCGCGGTCAAGACCTCGACCGCGCTGTTCCCGTTCATGCTCTTCGCCGCGATATTCGCGTTTATAATACTTATTCTCGGAAAAGTTTTTCCGTCCCTGCTCGACGGGCTCTATTGGGTCTCGTATATGTCCGTCCAGCTTTTCGGCATAGGTATGTCGATATGTATGGCGTATTACGCGGGCGGATTTTTCTCCGCGCTTGTCTCGGGCGTTCTCGCCGTGTATTTCGGTCTCTTCTGCACCCAGGTCGCGGGCGTTGAAACAGTGGGCGGCTCGTCTGTTATCGGCTTCATGGGCTATTATGTGATAGCTCTGCTGAGCACCGTGTGCGTGACCTTCCTGCACAAGGTCTGTGTCGTCGTTATAGAATGGGCGTTCGGTCTGCTGTTGAAGCTTGCACATTCAAAAATAAAAGACGAAGCAAAGCGCGAGGAGCTTATATGCACATTCCGCCCGCAGCTCAAAAATATGACTCTGCTCGGCGATTCGCTCGTTGTTATCGGGCTTTCCGCTTTCGCGGTGTTTTTCGTTATGAACTATGCCTACGCTCTGCCGATGACCCTGCTTGCGCATAAGCTCGCCGGAATAGTCGTCTCCTCCGCCAATATTATTCTCAAAGGCGCCGTGATAGGCTTCGCACTCGGTTTCGATGTCGGCGGTCCGCTCTCGCTCGCGGTGTTCGATGAGATATTCAAGGGCGTGCTGGCGGGCTCAATAGAGAGCGCAAGACTGCTCACAGTGTTCTCCGCGGCGATGATAACCCCGTCGTGGATATGCATGATTTATCTCTTCGTCGGCAAGAAGTTCAAGTCCTGGCCGATGGTTGTCTATGATGAAAACCTGCTCAACACGGGCTTCATTAACGAGGTGTTCCAGAATGTCAGACTCATGGCGATGTCGCCGATGGTCTATTGCGTCAGAGAGCCGCAGACAACGCCTTTTGCACTCATCGGCGGTACAACGCTCACTGGCATTCTCGCCGCGGCATTCGGCATCTGCAACGAGTCATTCTTGACTGACTATGCCCGGAAATACGGGCTTCTTCGCACTTCTACAATCGTCGTCACCGATAAATACGACGCCTTTGCGGGGCTGCTGCCTCCGCTCTATGCCGGCGGGGGAGCGAAAGTTATTCTGCTCTCGTTCGCGGCGGCGCTCGTCGGTTCGCTGCTCGGCGTGGGGATTGTAGTCCTGCTCAAGAAAGCGCGCTATTCAAAGCAGGAGAAGCGCGGCGAGGATCTCTTCCTTGCATACGGCTATGAGTTCACTCAGCAGGAGTGGAATGAGACATATAAGAAAAAGTCGAAGCTCGAACAGAAATTAGGTCTCGCGGGCGATATAGAAGAAAACGAGCCGGAGCTCGACCCGGCGGAATAAAACAAAACCGGGGTTGGCGAAATATCAATCCCGGTTCTTTTTGTCTCTTATTCTTTTACATATCTGTCGAATGTGAAAATATATCCGTTGCTCTCCTGCGCGTCGGCGCGCGACAAGCTGATAAAAGTGAAAGCTTATATCAAAACCGAGTC
>OHSI01000463.1_pt1 | contig 26184 bp, 21 predicted proteins | sample 1578641 | NCBI WGS metagenome assembly OHSI01 (sample SAMEA3879535, study PRJEB24766) | human gut metagenome | biome: human-associated habitat; feature: feces | place: USA | collected 1985/1987 | reverse complement strand
GGCACGAAAATACCGGCATTATTGCAGGCTGTCGAGAAAAGCCGGCGGCTTTTTCGACAGCCTGAAGCAGCCCCATCGGGGCTGCTTCTCCTTATATTTACAACGTCTGCCGTCTATGCTATAATCGGTTATTATATTGAATCGCAACGGGAAAGGAACGACCGCTATGGAATTACCGGCAAAGCTGGTGCGTTCACAACTGAATTTCTTCAAGCCCTTTGTGGCGGGGTGCTCCTTGGAGACGACACGGAAGGGACAGGACAAGCTGGGCGAGCTGATGAGCGCGCTCCACCGCCGGGAGGTCATCGACCGGGATCACGACTTCGGCGCGTTTCAGGGCGCGTGGGTCATGCCCAAGGACGAGCGGCGCAGCGGCGTGGTGCTGTACCTCCACGGCGGCGGCTATACCTGCGGCAGTCTGGACTACGCCAAGGGCTTTGCCGCCACGCTTGCCAGCGAGTGCGGCGTGCGGGTGTTCTGCGCCGCCTACCGGCTGGCACCGGAGAATCCCTATCCCGCCGCGGTGGAGGACGCGCTGACCGCCTATGACTACCTGCTGCACAAGGGGTACGCCCCCCAGCAGATCATGCTGTGCGGCGAGAGTGCCGGCGGCGGACTGATCTACGCTCTGTGCCTGCGGCTGAAAATGCTGGGGCGGGAGCTGCCCTGCGGACTGATCGGTATCTCCCCGTGGGTGGATCTCACCGGCTCCGGCGCGTCCTACGGCCTCAACCGGGACAACGACCCGTCGCTGACGCAGGAGCTGCTGGCGTTCTACGCCAAGTGCTACACCGCCGACCCCACCGACCCCCTGTGCTCCCCCCTGCTGGGCGATCTGACGGGGCTGCCCCCCTCCCTGCTGTTTGTGGGCGGGGACGAGATACTGCTGGACGACGCGCGGAGCCTCCACGAGCGGCTGAAAAAGGCAGGCTGCCGCAGCAAGCTCATTATCGCGCCGGAGCGGTGGCACGCCTACGTGCTGTACTGCTTGCAGGAGAACATGGAGCAGGATCTTTCGGAGATAAACCGGTTCATGTCGCAGAACCTCTCCCCTGCCCGGAGCCTGCGGTGGATGCGGCTGGACAACGCCGCCAAAATATACCCCGCCGCCAAGCGGCGCAACTGGAACAACTTTTTCCGCATTTCCGCCACGCTGACGGAGCCTATCGACACCGACGTGCTGGCGCAGGCTCTGGACGTGACGGTGCGGCGGTTCCCCTCGATCGCCGTGCGGCTGCGCCGCGGCGTGTTCTGGTACTATTTGGAGGAGATCCCCCACACGCCCGCCCTCCAGCCGGAGAAAAGCTGCCCGCTGGCACACGCGCCCTTCAACGAGGTGCGGCAGTGCGCCTTCCGTGTGCTGGTGTACAGGGATCGCTTCGCGGTGGAGTTCTTCCACTCGCTGACCGACGGCTCCGGCGCGCTGGTGTTCGTGAAATCGCTGCTGGCGGAGTATCTGAGCCGAAAATACGAGCTGACCATCCCGGCGGAAAAGGGTGTGCTGGGGCGGCTGGAGGAGCCGTCCGCCGAGGAGCTGGAGGACAGCTTCGCCCGGTACGCCGGGGACATCACCGCCAGCCGCGCCGAGTCCACCGCCTATCATCTGAGCGGGACGCCGGAACGGGACGGGTACAAGAATCTCGTAACGCTGATGGTGCCCGCCGACAAGCTGCGCGACTGCGCCAAGAAACGGGGTGTGACCGTGACGGAGCTGCTGTGCGCCGCCATGATGCAGGCGATACTCGACCTACAGGCGGAGAAGGAGCCGAACGTCCGCCACCGCAAGCCCGTGAAGGTGCTGCTGCCGGTGAACCTGCGGACGCTGTTCCCCAGCAAGACGCTGCGGAACTTCGTGTCCTACATCACGCCGGAGATCGACCCCCGCATGGGGGAGTGCAGCTTCCCCGAGCTGTGTGCGCTGGTGCATCACAAGATGGGACTGGAGAACAACCGGCGCACTATGCGGGCGAAGTTCGCCGCCAACGTTGCAAGTGAGCGTTCCCCCATTCTGCGGGTCATGCCGCTGTTCATCAAGAACATCGCCATGAAAGCGGTGTTCGACACCGTGGGCGAGTGCAAATCCTGCCTGTGCCTGTCCAATCTGGGAAAGGTGGAGCTTCCGGACGTGATGGTGCCCTACGTGCGCCGGATGGACTTCATCATCGGCGTGCAGGCGAAGGCACCCCACAACTGCGGCGTGGTCACATGGGGAAACACGGCGTATATCAACTGCATCCGCAGTATTCAGGAGCCGGAGCTGGAATACCACTTTTACCGCGTCCTGCACGGTCTGGGACTGCCGGTAAAGGTGGAGAGCAACCAACGCTGAATCCGGGAAAGGAGCATTTCTATGTATTGTGTCAAATGCGGCGTGGAGCTGGCGGACAGTGAGCGCGTCTGCCCCCTGTGCGGCACCCGCGTGTTTCACCCCGATCTGCCCTGCGGGCAGGGGGAGCCGCCCTATCCGCCGGAGGAACGCCCCCGCCGGGAGGAGGTCAGCCGGATAGGCGCGCTGTTCGTGCTCTCCATGTGTATGCTGCTGCCGGCGGTCATCACCGTGCTGTGCGACTGGCGGATCAACGGTCGGATCGTGTGGTCGGGCTTCGCCGTGGGCGGGCTGGTGCTGCTGTATCTTCTGGCGGTGCTGCCCCTGTGGTTCAAGCGTCCCAACCCCGTGATCTTCGTGCCCATCGACTTTGTGGCTATCGGCGTGTTCCTGCTGTACGTCAATTTCGCCACCGGCGGTCACTGGTTTTTGACGTTCGCCCTGCCGGTGACAGGCGCGATGGGTCTGCTGGTGTGCGCCATGGTGACGCTGCTGCGGTATCTCCCCGGCGCGGCACTGTATATCTGCGGCGGCGCGCTGATACTGTCCGGAGGCGGCGCGGTGCTGGTGGAGTACCTGCTGAATCTGACCTTCGGGCTGCACGACACGTTCCTGTGGTCGCTCTACCCACTGGCGGCGGGCGTGGTGCTGGGTGCCATGCTGCTGGTGGTCGCCGTGTGCAAGCCCCTGCGCCGCTCCCTGCACCGTAAATTCTTCATCTGAGAGGTATCGCCCATGCCCGTGATCTTCATCGACATCGACAACACCCTTCTGGACTTTGACGCCTATATCCGGCAGACGATGGCGGAGGGCTTCGCCCACTTCGGTCTGCGCCCCTACGAGCCGTACATGGAGGAGGTCTTCCACCGGGAGAACGGCAAGCTGTGGCACCAGATCGAGGCGGGGACTCTGACGTTCCGCGAGCTGGAGCAAATTCGATGGAACAACGTGTTCCGCGCCCTGCAAATAGACTTCAACGGCCCGGTGTTTGAGAAATACTTCCGCGCCGCGCTGTACGACAGTGCCATCCCCGTGGACGGAGCCATGGAGCTGCTGCGCGCCCTCCACGGCAGCTACACGCTGGCGGTCGCCAGCAACGGCCCCTACGAGCAGCAGCTGCACCGGCTGGAGCTGGCGGGCATGAAGCCGTATTTCGACTGGTTTTTCGTCTCGGAGAAGCTGGGCGTATCCAAGCCCGCCGCCGCCTTCTTCGACGGGGCTTTCGCGGAGCTGAACAAGGGACGGGAGACGCCGGTGCGTCCCGCCGACTGCGTTATCATCGGCGATTCGCTGACCTCCGACATGGCGGGCGGCCGCGGGTACGGGATGCGTACCTGCTACTTCCGCCGCCCCGGCGCGCCGGAGAGCCGGGACGTCAGCTGGCAGGTCAGCGACCTGCGGCAGATACCGGGGCTTTTGAGGGAGGCATCTGTATGACCATCAACGAATACCAGCAGCGCGCCATGGCGTCTCTGAACCCCACCTTACAGGGGAAGGACGTACTGATCAACAGCGTCATGGGGCTGTGCGGCGAGTCCGGCGAAGCCATCGACATCGTGAAAAAGTGGCTGGCGCAGGGGCACCCCTTGGACAAGGAGCACTTGGCGAAGGAGCTGGGCGACGTGGCGTGGTATCTTGCCGAGGCCGCCACCGCTCTGGAACTGCCCCTGGAGGACATCCTCCGCGCCAATCTGGAGAAGCTGGAACGCCGCTATCCGGGCGGCTTTTCCACGGAAAAGTCCGTAGGACGGCGGCAGGACGATATTTGACGAAAGCGGGAGGTAAAGCCTCCCGTTTTTCCCGCCGACCCCTTGACACCGCGCCATTTTGTGGTACACTGTGGCGGTGCGTAATTTGTTTTTATGTAGGAGGGATGCCCCGTGCTGCAATCGTTTCTCACCGTAGGTCAGCAGATCATCACGCTGTATCTGCTGCTGGTGGTGGGCTTCGTGCTGGGAAAGGCAAAAATACTGGACGACCACGCCTCCACCGCCATGAGTAATGTGGTCATGTTCGCGGTGACGCCCTGCATGATGATCGTGGCGTTCCAACGCCCCTTGGAGTCGGCGACGCTGCACAGCTTCGGCATCGTGGTCGCCGTCTCCATACTGCTCCACGCCATATTTATTGCCGCCGCCACGCTGCTGATCCGCGACAGGGATCGGGAGCGGCAGAGCAGTCTGCGCTTCGCCGCAGTGCTCACCAACTGCGGCTTTATGGGCTATCCGCTGATGACCGCCATGCTGGGCAGCCTCGGCGTGTTTTATGGCTCCGCCTACGTGATCGTGTTCACGGTGCTCAGCTGGACGTGGGGCGTGTACGTCTTTACGGGGGATCGCCGCCAGCTGCGGCTGCGGCCTCTGCTGCTGAACCCCGGCGTGCTCAGCGTGGCGGTGGCTATGGTGCTGTATCTGGTGGAGATCACCGTGCCGGAGTTTCTGATGGTGCCCATCCAATATCTCGCCAATTTGAACACGCCCCTGCCCATGCTGGTCGTCGGCTATCAGCTCAGCCACGCCAATTTCCGGGTGGCACTCCGCGGCGTCAGCTCGTGGGTGACGCTAATGCTGCGGCTGGTGGTGCTGCCGCTCGTCTCGCTGGGCGTGTGCCTCGCGCTGAATATCCCCCACGATTTGACGCTGGTGCTGCTGATCGCCGCCAGCGCGCCGCCGGCGGCACTGCTGAGTATGTTCGCCGCCCGCTTCGGCAAGGACACGTCGCTGACCTCCTCGCTGGTGTCCGTCCAGACCGCCATCTCCGCCATCACCATGCCGCTGATGGTGGGCTTGGCGGAGGTGCTGGCATAAGCAGTAAAAATTTGAAGCCCCGCCGGACGGCGGGGCTTCAATCAATATTCTCCCCCTTACGGGCGCGCCTCTCGCTTCACCTCTCTCCCCTCCGACCACACCGACACGATATTGTGCCTGTGCGTCATGTAGATCGCCCGCTCGAACCGCTCCCGCACCGACAGCGCGTGCGCCGCCTCCGGGAAATCCCCGTCGTCGATGACCACCGCGTGCAGCTTGTCGCCTACGGCGAACCCCTCCCCCGCGCCGAAATACCGGTGTCCCGCCGTGGTGCCCAAATAATACCCCTCCGGCACCGTCAGGAAATCCGGGTGCCACTCGTCCGTGACCCGCCGCGCCTTGGACGTGCGTATGGACATGGTGATGACCTTGTACATGGGCAGCTGCGCGCCGCCTGCGATGTCGCTGCCCAGCGTCACCCACAGCCCCTCCCGCACCATCTGCCGCACAGGGCAAAGACCGGAGCAGATGTTCACGTTGGAATCCGCGCAGTGTACCACCACCACGCCCGCCTTCTTCATGGCATCGCGCTCCCTCTCGTCCGAGTGGACGCAGTGCGCCATGAGCGTGTGGTCTTTCCATAAGCCGTACTTATCATACGTCTCCCAATATTGCTGACAGTCGGGATGCAGTTCCCGCACCAGTTCGATCTCTCGGGTGTTCTCCGACAGATGCGACTGCACGTACAGCCTCCTCTCCCGCGCGATACGCCCCAGCTCCGTCATCAGCTCGTCGGTGCAGCTGGGGGTGAACCGCGGCGTGATTATGGGCTTCACGTGCTCAAACCGGCAGCCCTCCAGCCACCGCAGCGTCTCCCGGACGGATTCCTCCGTCGTCTCCTGCAGCACACCCGGCAGCCCGTTTCTGTCCATGTTCACCTTGCCCACATAGCCGGTAACGCCCGCCTTTTCCAGCTCCTCCATCAGCACCAGCGTGGCGTCCGTGTGCAAAGAGGAAAACATACACACCCGCGTGGTGCCGTTGGTGATAAGGTCGCCGGCAAGCCGCCGGTACACCCGCCGCGCATAGTCCAGATCTGCGAACCGCGCCTCTGTGGGAAACGTGTATGTATCCAGCCAGTCCAGCAGCGGCAGATCCATTCCCATGCCCAGCATGGGATACTGCGGCGCGTGCAGGTGCATATCGGCGAAGGACTGCATCAGCAGCCTGTTGCCGAAGTCCCTGACCTCCGCGCCCTCCAAGCCCTCCGGCACCGTCCGGTACAGCCCCTGTATCACGCCGTCCTCCAGCACCATACAGCCATGCTCCAGGATCTCCAGCCGCCCCATCTCCGGTGCGTGTATGATGTTTCCTCGCAAAACCTGTTTCATACGTTGTCCCTCCTGCCGCGAAAATAAAAAAGGATGCCCCGATGCTGCACACCGAAACACCCATAGCAGAGCCGTCGGCGGCTCCGTAGAAACGCCCCGCGCCATTCCCGCAGGGCTATATGAGTTCTATCTCTATCCTTAGTATACCACCCTTTTCCCGTCCTTGCAATATGCAAAAATTCTCCCCCGCCGTAGGGCGGGGGAGAGCCACGCTTTTACTCCACGGTCACGCCGCGCTTTTTGAATTCCTCCACCATCAGCTCCAGATCCGGCTCGATGTGGATAGGCTCACCGGCGGACTTGATGGCATTGGCCACGTCCTTCAGGCCGTTGCCGGTGACCACGGACACCACGGTGGCGTCGTGGGGAATGAGCCCCTCCTCGCAGGCCTTCTTCAACGCCGCCGCGCCGGTAACACCGGCAGGCTCGCCGAACACGCCGCAGGTGCGCCCCAGCAGCCGCTGCGCCGCCAGTATCTCCTCGTCGGACACATTCACCGCGATGCCGTTGGATTCCCGAATCGCCATCAACGCCTTGTCGGCGTTCCGGGGCACGCCCACGGAGATGGAGTCGGCGATGGTGTTCTCCTCCATAGGCTCCCACGGCTTGTCCTCCTGAATGGCGCGGTTGATGGGATAGCACCCCAGCGACTGCCCGGAGATCAGCCGGGGCAGCTTGTCGATAAACCCGATGGCGTACAGATCCTTGAAGCCCTTCCACACACCGGCGATGGTGCAGCCGTCGCCCACGGAGATAGCCAGATAGTCCGGCATCTCCCAGTTCAGCTGCTCGGCGATCTCCAACGCCACCGTCTTTTTGCCCTCGGACAGATACGGATTGATGGCGGCGTTGCGGTTGTACCAGCCGTACTTGTCGATGGCGGCGGCGGACATCTTGAACGTCTCCTCATAGTTCCCCTTCACGGAGATCACGTTCGCGCCGAAGATCATCAGCTGCGCCACCTTCCCCTTGGGGGCGCGCTCCGGCACGAAGATATACGTCTTGATCCCCGCAGCGGCGGCGTTGCCCGCCAGAGAGCTGGCGGCGTTGCCGGTGGAGGAGCAGGCGATGGTCTTTGCGCCCGCCTCCATGGCTTTCGCCACCGCCATGGCACTGGCGCGATCCTTCAGCGACGCGGTGGGATTCTGCCCGTCGTCCTTCACCCACAGCCTTTTGATACCCAGCAGCTCCGCCAGCTTCGGCTCCTCGTACAGAGGGCTCCAGCCCACCCGCAGGGGGGTATCGGGCGTCGTCTCCTCCACAGGCAGCAGCTCCCGGTACCGCCACATGGAGCGGTTCCCCCGCTTCTGCAGCTTCTCCTTCGTCAGCACAGACCTGATGTAGTCGTAGTCATACACGATGTCCAGAATCCCGCCGCACTGGCAGTTGGTCAGATCGGGCACCGCCTCATACGTCCTGCCGCAGCGGACGCATTTACCGTACTTCACATTTTTCATATCGTCTCTCCTTCTCCGTCGATGGAAAATCAGGGCGGGGCGACTGCCCCGCCCTGAGGCGTTCTTATTTTCTCTTTTACAGCGTTTTCAGCAGGCCGGTGGCCTCGTTGAACTCGTTGATCAGCTCATCCAGCTCCTTGGCCTGTGCGTGGACGGCGTCCCAGGTGTTCTTGGTGTCGTACCACTGGGCGTTCAGATCCTCCACCTTCATCTGCTGCTGCTCCACCCAAGTGTAGTACTTCAGATTGTGGACGCGCTTGCGCTCGGCGTAGCCCATCTCCATCATGCTGTCGGTCTTCAGCCCCAGCATGTGCAGGTTGTGATCCAGAGCCGCCTCGTGGGCGTTGTACGCGCCGTGCATCTCGTTCAGCTCGTCCACGCGGGACTTGTACATCACGGCGGAGTCGGTCAGGACGGTGCCCACCACATCGTTCTCGGTCAGCTCGTAGTATTTCGCCATCTTGATGCAGCACAGCACGTTGGCGATACCGGAGATGCCCAGCCAGCTCATCTTCTCCACCTGCTCGTCGGACATACCCAGCTCGTCCTTCATGTACTTCTTGCCCTCATCGGTGTTGAACAGGCGCAGCAGCCGCTGGCTGTCCTCGTCGTCGATGGCGATAGCCATGTCGGTGTTCTTCACGTTGTGGATCCAGGGGATATGCTTGTCGCCGATACCCTCGATGCGGTGACCGCCGAAGCCGTTGTCCAGAATGGTGGGGCACTGCAACGCCTCGCCCACGGCCAGCTTCAGCTGGGGATACCGCTCTTTCAGCAGATCACCGGCGGACATGGTGCCGGCGGAGCCGGAGGTAAAGCACGCACCGGCGAAGCTCTGACCGGGCTTCTTCACGGCCTCGAACAGCTCGGCGAGGGCGTAGCCGGTGACGTTATAGTGCCACAGGGGGTTGCCCATCTCGGCGAACTGGTTGAAGATCATCATGGTGGGGTCCTGCTTCAGCTCCCACGTCTTGTCGAAGATCTCCTTCACGTTGGACTCGCAGCCGGGGGTGGCGATGATCTGACCGGCGATGGACTTCAGCCAGTCGAAACGCTCCTTGGACATATCCTGGGGCAGAATCGCCACGGACTCGCAGGCCAGCAGCTTGGAGTTGAACGCGCCGCCGCGGCAGTAGTTGCCGGTGGAGGGCCATACGGCGTGGTGATAGGTGGCGTCGAACTGACCGGTCACCAGCCGGGGAGCCAGGCAGCCGAAGGACGCGCCCACCTTATGGCAGCCGGTGGGGAACCACTTGCCGGCCATGGCGATGATGCGGCAGGGCACGCCGGAGAGCGCGCTGGGGATCTCCACATAGTTGGGCACCTTCTGGAACAGACCGCCGCTCTCCTTGGCCTCATTGTGCCAGGAAATACGGAACAGGTTCACGGGGTCCACATCCCACAGACCGGTGTGGCTCAGCTTCGCCTTGATCTTCTCCGGAATAAGGTCGGGGTTCTGCATCTGGGCGATGGTGGGGATGATAACGTTGTTCTCCTTGGCCTTCTGGATATTATGCTCCAGACCGGCTTTGTTAATGGACAGATCGATTTTACCCATGGTTCTTTTCCTCCTGTTGTTTGTTGGCGTCGATATAAGAGTATAGAGTATATTTGGAAATACCGAAGTATTTTGCCACCTTGTCGCCGGACTTCGTCACAAGGAACGCCCCTGCTTCGCTGAGGAACCGTATGGCGCGCACCTTGTCGTCCTTGTTCATAAGAGCCACCGGCTTCCCCACCAGTGCCACGGACTGCCGGATCAGATCCTCCAGCACGTCGTTGACATTGATGATCCGCTCCGGCTCCTCCTGCTCCCTGTCGCGGGTCAGCATGAACTCGCCCAAGTCCTGATGCATCAGCATCATATTGGTAATGTCGTAGTTGATGGAAAAAATCGCCGTCACAGCCCCCCGGCTGTTGCGGATATACAGGGACGAGGATTTCAGGATCTTCCCGTCCGGCGTCCGCGTCAGATAGCACAGATGATCCTGGGGCTGCTCGTGCTGGTGCTCCAGCTGCTCCATCACCACTCTGGACGCACCGTCTCCGATCTTCCGTCCGGACACGTGCCCGTTCTCAATGTGTACGATGGTGTGATCCGGGTGGCTGCTGGATACATCGTGGATGACCACCTCGCACTTGTCGCCGAACTGCGCCGCGATCCCCGCGGCGATCTGCTTGAGTGTCTCTAACCGCCTCGCCTCCATAACGCCCTCCTTTTCTTCGCTTTTCTCCTCATACATAATACCACACCTCCCACAAAAAGCAACGGTTTTTTCTAAAAAAATTTTAGATTTCCTAAATTTTTGTTTGACATCCTGCCGTCATGTGCTATGATAGTAGATGGTAGATACTGTCTGCCTGTTTTTACACATGAATCAACAATTTTTGCGGAGGTACATTATGGATTTCGCTGCCATCAGAAACGCTGCTGAGGCGTACAAGCCCGCCATGGTCAAGTTCCTGCGCGACATGATCGCCATTCCTTCCGAGTCCTGCGAGGAGGAGGGCGTCGTCAAGCGCATCGCCGAGGAGCTGAAGTCTCTGGGCTATGATAAGGTTGAGTTCGACAAGCTGGGCAACGTCATCGGCTGGATGGGCGAGGGCGACAAGATCATCGCCATCGACAGCCACATCGACACCGTGGGCATCGGCAACATCGAAAACTGGGAGGCCGACCCCTACAAGGGCTACGAGACGGACGACGTCATCTACGGCCGCGGCGGCTCCGATCAGGAGGGCGGCATGGCCGCCGCCGCCTACGGCGTGAAGATTATGAAGGATCTGGATCTGCTGCCCAAGGGCTACAAGATGATGGTGGTTGGCTCCGTACAGGAGGAGGACTGCGACGGTATGTGCTGGCAGTCCATCGTCAACGAATACTTTAACGGCCCCGAGGACGCCCGCGAGAAGGTGGAGTTCGTCATCTCCACCGAGCCCACCGACGGCGGCATCTACCGCGGTCACCGCGGCCGCATGGAGATCCGCGTGGATATGCACGGCGTCTCCTGCCACGGCTCCGCCCCCGAGCGCGGCGACAACGCCATCCACAAGATGGCGGAGGTCATTCTCAACGTCCGGGACCTCAACGAGAATCCCGCTGACGGCTCCACCGAGATCAACGGCCTCGTGAAGATGCTGGACCCCAAGTTCAACCCCGACCACTACGAGGACGCCCGCTTCCTGGGCCGCGGCACCTGCACCACCAGCCAGATCTTCTACACCTCCCCCTCCCGCTGCGCCGTGGCGGATAGCTGCTCCATCTCCATCGACCGCCGCATGACCGCCGGCGAGACCTATCAGTCCTGCCTGAAGGAGATCGAGGATCTGCCCGCCTGCAAGAAGTACGCCAAGGACGTGAAGGTCTCCATGTATATGTACGACCGCCCCTCCTGGGCGGGTCACGTCTACGAGACGGAGTGCTTCTTCCCCACCTGGATCAACAAGGAGACCGCCCCCCACGTGCAGGCACTCATCGACGCCCACCACAACCTGTGGGGCGACCAGCGTCTCATGCCCACTGAGCTGGCGGCCTCCAAGCGCGAGGGTCGTCCTCTCACCGACAAGTGGACGTTCTCCACCAACGGCGTGTCCATTCAGGGTCGCTACGGTATCCCCTGCGTGGGCTTCGGTCCCGGTGCCGAGTCTCAGGCGCACGCCCCCAACGAGGTGACCTTCAAGCAGGATCTCGTCACCTGCGCCGCGCTGTACGCCGCCGTCCCCGGTCTGTACCATCCGGAGAACAAGGACGGCTCCGCCACCAGCTTCCGGCAGGAGCTGACCGGCAACGATATTAAGTAATTTCGCCAATATTTATACGATATAAGGAGAAAAATGCAAAATGAGCAAGACTGTTGAGCTGGCACGTCATCTGTCCACCTTGAACATCAACAATATGTACAAGAACGATTTCTATTGGACTTGGGACAAGACCGATGACGAGATCGACGCCATTTTCACCGTGGCGGACGCACTCCGCGACCTGCGTGAGCGCAACAAGAGCACCCGCGTGTTCGACTCCGGACTGGGCATTTCCATCTTCCGCGACAACTCCACCCGCACCCGTTTCTCCTTCGCCTCCGCCTGCAATCTGCTGGGTCTGGAGGTGCAGGATCTGGACGAGAAAAAGTCCCAGATCGCCCACGGCGAAACGGTTCGCGAGACTGCCAACATGGTCTCCTTCATGGCAGACGTCATCGGTATCCGCGATGATATGTTCATCGGCGAGGGTCACAAATACCAGAAGACCTTCATGGACGCCGTGAAGGAGGGCTACCGCGACGGCATCCTTGAGCAGCAGCCCACGCTGGTCAACCTCCAGTGCGACGTGGATCACCCCACCCAGTGCATGGCGGATATGCTCCACGTTATCCACCACTTCGGCGGCGTGGAGAACCTGAAGGGCAAGAAGGTCGCCATGACCTGGGCGTACTCCCCCAGCTACGGCAAGCCCCTGTCCGTGCCTCAGGGCGTGATCGGTCTGTTCACCCGCTTCGGCATGGACGTGACGCTGGCGCACCCCGAGGGCTACGACGTGATGCCCGAGGTGGAGGAGGTCGCCCGCAGAAACTGCGAGAAGTACGGCTCCAAGTTCCACAAGACCAACTCCATGACGGAGGCGTTCAAGGACGCCGACATCGTCTATCCCAAGAGCTGGGCGTCCTACGCCGCCATGGAGGAGCGCACCAAGCTGTACGCCGCCGGTGACAAGGACGGCATCGACGCGCTGGAGAAGCGTCTCCTCGCCCAGAACGCCCAGCACAAGGATTGGGCGTGCACCGAGGAGATGATGAAGCTCACCAAGGACGGCAAGGCTCTGTATCTGCACTGCCTGCCCGCCGACATCACCGGTCTGAGCTGCGATGAGGGCGAGGTGGACAACTCCGTGTTCGACCGCTACATCGTGCCCCTGTACAAGCAGGCGTCCTACAAGCCCTACATCATCGCCGCCATGATCTTCATGGCGCAGGTGAAGGATCCCGTCAAGGCTCTCATGGAGCTGGATGAGACGAAGGACACCCGCAAGAAGTTCTGAGAAAACCGATCTCCCGCACCAGCGGCGGCATCGCCGCCGCTGGTGCTTTTTCCTAACGACAGTGTATGAGGTAACAACTATGTCTAAACGTATCGTCATCGCCCTTGGCGGCAACGCGCTGGGCAGCACACCCGCCCAGCAGCTGCAGCTGGTCACCGAGACCGCCCGCTCCATCGTAGATCTCATCGCCGCCGGAAACGAGGTGGTGGTGGCTCACGGCAACGGCCCTCAGGTGGGCATGATCAATCTGGGTCTGAGCACCGCCGCCGAGGTCAATGCCATCAAGTCCGATATGCCCTTCCCGGAGTGCGGTGCCATGTCCGAGGGCTACATCGGCTACCATCTCCAACAGGCCATCGGCAACGAGCTGGCAAGCCGCGGCATGGATAAGCCCGTTGCCACCATCGTCACCCAGACCGTCGTCTCCAAAGACGACCCCGCCTTCCAGAATCCCACCAAGCCCGTGGGTGCCTTCTACGACAAGGAGACCGCCGACCGTATCGCCGCCGAAAAGGGCTACACCATGGTGGAGGACGCGGGGCGCGGCTACCGGCAGGTGGTGCCCTCCCCCAAGCCTGTGGACATCGTGGAGAAAGCCTCCATCAAGGCTCTGGTGGACGCGGGACACGTGGTGGTCGCCGTGGGCGGCGGCGGTATCCCCGTCGTCCGGGAAGGCGGCCGTCTCTCCGGCACCCCCGCCGTCATCGACAAGGATTTCGGCAGCGAGCTGCTGGCGGAGCTGCTGGACGCTGATATGCTCATTATCCTCACCGCCGTGGAGAAGGTCGCCATCAACTTCAACAAGCCCGACCAGCGGGGGCTGGACGACCTGACCCCCGACGAGGCGTACCGCTACATCGGCGAGAACCAGTTCGCCAAGGGCTCCATGCTGCCCAAGGTGCAGGCGGCGGTGAAATTCGCCGAATCCAAGGCGGGGCGCACCGCCCTCATCACCCTGCTGGAGAAGGCGAAGGACGGCATCGAGGGCAAGACCGGCACCCGCATCCACCAGTAACGCGCTTATCCCTGCCATCTGGAATGGGTATCGCCGGTGGGCGAAATTCTATTAAATGCCGTATACTGCACAAGTTTTACAAAGTTTTTTTGTGCGGCGCAAAGAAATTTTGCCGTAATCCACATTTTCTGTTGAAATCCGCGGCGGAATCCTGTATAATACCAGCGTCCGTATGAATTGTGTGAATCACGGGTCGGAAGCCCGTTATTCAGACGTGCGCTTGGATCTGATTTACTTTCAGGTGTACGTCACATATTTTAAGGAGGAAAACAAGAATGAAAAAGTTCCTTGCAATGCTCCTCGCCTTGGTCATGGCTCTGAGCCTGGTGGCCTGCGGTGAGAAGGATCAGCCCGACAACAACGGCGGCTCTGACGGCGACCAGCAGACCGCTACCGTGAAGGTGGGCTTCATCACCCTGCACGATGAGAACTCCACCTATGACAAGAACTTCATTGATGCTGCCAAGGCTGCCTGCGCCACCCTGGGTCTGGTCGAGAATGAAAACTACTTCATCAAGACCAACGTGGGCGAGACCGAGCAGTGCGCCGAGGTCGCCGCTGATCTGGTGGATGCCGGCTGCAACATCATCTTTGCCGACAGCTTCGGTCACGAGCCTTACATGATCGAGGTCGCCAAGGAGAACCCCGAGGTGCAGTTCTGCCACAGCACCGGTACCCGCGCTCACACCGAGGGTCTGGCCAACTACCACAACGCTTTTGCTTCCATCTATGAGGGCCGCTATCTGGCCGGTATCGCTGCCGGTCTGAAGCTGAACGCGATGATCGAGGCCGGCGACATCAAGGCTGAAGAGGCCAAGATGGGCTATGTGGGTGCCTTCACCTACGCCGAGGTCGTTTCCGGCTACACCTCCTTCTTTCTGGGTGCTCGCTCCGTCTGCCCCTCCGTCACCATGGACGTGACCTTCACCGGCAGCTGGTACGATGAGACTCTGGAGAAGGAAGGCGCAGAGAAGCTGATCCAGGGCGGCTGCAAGCTGATCAGCCAGCACGCTGACTCTCTGGGTGCTCCTACCGCCTGCGAGAACGCCGGTGTGCCCAACGTTTCCTACAACGGCTCCACCAAGGATGCCTGCCCCAACACCTTCATCGTCTCTTCCCGTATCGACTGGGCTCCCTACTATGAGATGTGCATCAAGGCTGTCATGGACGGCACCGAGATCCCCGCTGACTGGACCGGCACTCTGAAGACCGGCTCCGTGGTTCTGACCGATGTGAACGAGGCCGTTGCCGCTGCCGGCACCGCCGACGCCATCAAGGAAGCCGCTGCCAAGCTGGAAGCTGGCGAGATCCATGTGTTCGATTGCTCCACCTTTACCACCAAGGCGGACGACACCATGAACGCCTTCAAGGTCGACTACCTGAAGGTCGATGCTGACGGTCACATCACCTCCTATATGGCTGATGTCGATACCGATCAGGCCTATACCGGTGACACCGAGGTCGTCCACGATGGTTATTTTGCCGAGTCTGAGAAGCGCTCTGCTCCTTACTTCGATCTGGAGATCGACGGCATCACCCGTCTGGACACCAAGATGTAATGTAAATTCCGTAAGGAATAGCATATTGCACCACAACGAGGTGGGCTGCACAGGCAGCCCACCTCCTGCTTTTTCCCTCAAAAATCGACAAATTGACGATTTTCACAAAGGGGACAAGGGTTTCTTGTGTAACCTTACATTCTTTGTATGTACCTTACAAATTTTTTGCTATTTTTGATTTACAATGGGGTATTTCTATGGTAGAATTAGTCGTACGGAAATTATCCCCGGCGTGCTACGAGGTGTTTGCAGCCATCTGCGCCGAAAGAAAGGATGACAGCCTTGGAAAAGAAATGCGCGATCAAAATGGAGAACATCACCAAGCGGTTCGGCAGCAAGGTCATCGCCAACAAAGACGTGAACCTTGACCTGTACGAAGGTGAGATCCTGTCCCTGCTGGGTGAAAACGGCAGCGGCAAGACCACGCTGATGAATATGCTCTCCGGCATCTACTTCCCCGATGAGGGACAGATCTACGTCCACGACAAGCCCGTGACCATCGCATCGCCCAAGGATGCCTTCGATCTGGGTATCGGCATGATCCACCAGCACTTCAAGCTGGTCGATCTCTTCACCGCCACCGAGAATATCATCCTCGGACTGGAGGGCAGGCTGGATATTAACAGCGCACGCCAGAAGGTCAAGGACATCTGCGAGAAGTACGGCTTTGACATCGACCCGGATATGAAGATCTACGATATGTCCGTGTCCCAGAAGCAGACGGTGGAGATCGTCAAGGTGCTGTACCGCGGGGCTGACATCCTGATACTCGATGAACCCACCGCCGTGCTGACGCCGCAGGAGACGGACAAGCTGTTCGCCGTCATGCGGAACATGAAGGCGGACGGCAAGTCCCTTATCATCATCACCCACAAGCTCCACGAGGTGCTGGACGTCTCTGACCGGGTGGCGGTGCTGCGTAAGGGCGAATACATAGGCGACGTGCTGACCAAGGACGCCGACCAGCAGTCCCTCACCGACATGATGGTGGGGCACAGCGTGGCGTTGAACATCAACCGTCCCACCCCCGTGAATGTGGAGCCCCGGCTGAAGATCGAGGGGCTGACCGTGTTCGACGAGCTGGGCGTCAAGCGGCTGGACAATGTGTCCTTTACCGTCAACGCCGGCGAGGTGCTGGGTATCGCAGGTATCGCCGGCTCCGGGCAGCGGGAGCTGCTGGAGTCCATCGCCGGTCTGTACCCCGTGACCTCCGGCTCCGTCACCTACTACGCCCCCGACGGCGGCGCGCCGCAGGAGATGGTGGGTAAGGATCCCATGGACATCCGCAAGAGCGGTATCGCCATGAGCTTCGTGCCAGAGGATCGCCTCGGCATGGGTCTCGTTGGCTCCATGGGCATGACTGGAAACATGATGCTCCGCTCCTGGCGCAAGGGTGCCAGCATTTTCCTGGACCGCAAAAATCCTGAGGCGCTGGCACAGCGCATCTGGCAGGAGCTGGAGGTAGTCACACCCAGCACCAATTTCCCCGTCCGGCGGATGTCCGGCGGCAACGTGCAGAAGGTGCTGGTGGGGCGCGAGATCGCGCAGCAGCCCTCCGTGCTGATGACCGCCTACGCCGTCCGAGGACTGGACATCAACACCTCGTACACCATCTATAACCTGCTGACGGAGCAGAAGATGAAGGGCGTTGCCGTCGTCTACGTGGGCGAGGATCTGGACGTGCTGCTGGAGCTGTGCGACCGGATCGTGGTGCTCTGCGGCGGCAAGGTGTCCGGCGTGGTGGACGGCCGCAAGACCAACAAACTGGAAGTGGGCGCAATGATGACCCGCGTGGAAGGAGGCAAGGCAGATGAATAAAAAAGGCTCGCTCTTTCATATCTCCAAGCGGGACGCGCTGCCCCTGCCCAAGGCTCTGTTGATCCGCGGCGGTATACTGCTGCTGGCTCTCGTGTTCTGCGGACTGGTGACGACGCTGCTGACGGGACAGGATCCCATCGCCGTCTACGGCACTATCCTCAAGGGTGCCTTCGGCACCGCCCGCAAGAGCTGGGTCACATGGCAGAACGTCGCCGTGCTGCTGGGTATCTCTCTGGCGGTAACGCCCGCGTTCAAGATGCGTTTCTGGAACATCGGTGCCGAAGGACAGACGCTGATCGGCTGTCTTGCCACCACTGCCTGCATGATCCTGCTGGGCGGCAAGGTGTCCAACGGGCTGCTGATCCTCATTTCCTTCGCCGCCGCGCTGCTGGCGGGTGCCATTTGGGGCTTCCTGCCCGCTTTCTTCAAGGCGAAGTGGAACACCAACGAGACGCTGTTCACGCTGATGATGAACTACATCGCCATGCAGCTGGCATCCTACTTCATCATCGTGTGGGAGGTGCCCAAGGGTGCCGGTAAGATCGGCATTATCAACCAGGGCACCGAGGCCGGCTGGCTGCCCCGCATCGGCGGGCAGGCGCAGCTGCTCCCCATCCTCGTGGTGGCGTTGCTGACGGGCATGATGTACGTGTACCTCACTTACAGCAAGCACGGCTACGAGATCGCCGTGGTGGGCGAGAGCCAGCGCACCGCCAGCTACGCCGGTATCAAGGTGGATCGCGTCATCATCCGCACCATGGTGCTCTCCGGTGCCATCTGCGGTCTGATGGGCTACATCCTCACCGCCGGTATCAGCCACACGCTGACCACCACCATCGTGGACAGCCGCGGCTTTACCGCCGTCATGGTGTCGTGGATGTCCAAGTTCAACCCCTTCATTATGATCGCCTCCTCCCTGCTGCTGGTGGTTATGAGCCGCGGTGCCAGCGAGATCTCCACCGCCTTCAGCTTGAACCAGTCCTTCGCCGACATTCTGACCGGTTTCATCCTGTTCTTCATTATTGCTACCGAGTTCTTTATCACCTACAAGGTCAGCCTGCGTAAGAGCAGCAAAAAGGAGGCGTGACGGATGGGCTTTAACTTCATTTCTTTCTTCCCCCGCGCCGTGATGCAGGGCATCCCCCTGCTGTTCGGCAGCACCGGCGAAATCCTGACGGAGAAATCCGGCAACCTGAACCTCGGTATCCCCGGCATCATGTACGTGGGCGGTATCAGCGGCGTTATCGGCGCGTTCTTCTATGAACAGAGCACCACGCAGCTGAATGGCTTCCTCGCCATCATGATCCCCATTCTGTGCTCCCTGCTGGGTTCCCTGCTGATGGGTCTGCTGTACTGCTTCCTGACCGTTACCCTCCGCGCCAACCAGAACGTCACCGGTCTTGCCCTGACCACCTTCGGCGTGGGCGTGGGTAACTTCTTCGGCGGCTCCCTCATTAAGCTGACCAATAGTGAGGTGCCCTCCATCGCGTTGTCCAGCACCAGCCTGTTCTTCAAAACCACCCTGCCCGGTGCGGGCAGCACCGGCTGGTTCGGGCAGCTGTTCCTGTCCTACGGCTTCCTGGCGTATGTCGCCATTATCCTCGCCCTGGGCACGTCCTATTTTCTGAACCGCACTCGTCCCGGTCTGCACCTGCGCGCCGTGGGCGAGAGTGCCTCTACCGCTGACGCCGCCGGTATCAACGTCACCAAGTACAAATATTTCGCCACCTGCATCGGCTCCATGATCGCAGGTCTGGGTGGTCTGTACTACGTCATGGACTACGCCAACGGCGTGTGGTCCAACAACGCCTTCGGTGACCGCGGCTGGCTGGCTATCGCGCTGGTCATCTTCACCATCTGGCGTCCCAACGTCAGTATTCTGGCATCCATCCTGTTCGGCGGTCTGTACATTCTGAACATCTACCTGCCCACCGGCACACAGATGGCGGTGAAGGAGCTGTACAAGATGCTGCCCTACGTGATCACCCTCGTGGTGCTGATCATCGTGTCCCTGCGTAAAAAGCGGGAGGATCAGCCCCCTGCGTCCCTCGGTCTTTCCTATTTCCGCGAGGAACGCTGACCCTGCATTGAAAAGAGTAGGTCGCTCTGCGGCCTGCTCTTTTTCTCTATCCATCCACCATCTGTCAAGGAGGAATCGCCATGTCCACCCTGCTTATTAGGAATATCGCCCAGCTGGTCACCTGCGATGACAGTGACCGCATCCTGCAAAACGTTGACCTCTACTGCGAAAACGGCTTCATCAAGACCATCGGCGAAGCTCTGGACGTCACCGCCGACGAGACCATCGACGGCCGCTATATGCTGTGCTATCCCGGTCTGGTGAACACCCACCACCACTTGTATCAGGTGTTCTCCCGGAATCTGCCGCAGGTGCAGAGCATGGAGCTGTTCGACTGGCTGCGGACGCTGTACGAGATATGGAAGAATCTGGACGGGGACGTGGTGCGCCTGTCCAGCCTCACCGGTATGGGGGAGCTGATGAAGCACGGCTGCACCACCTGCTTCGACCATCACTACGTTTTCCCCGCCCACAGCGGCGACCTACTGGAAAGCCAGCTTGCCGCCGCCGACGCGCTGGGTATCCGGATGTACGCCAGCCGGGGCAGCATGGATCTCAGCAAAAAGGACGGCGGACTGCCGCCGGACACCGTGGTGCAGACGGTGGACGAGATCATGGCGGACAGCGTCCGCTGCATTGAGAAATACCACGACGACAGCTACGGTGCCATGCACCGCGTAGCTCTGGCTCCCTGCTCCCCCTTCTCCGTGTCGGCGGAGCTGCTGCGGCAGAGCGCGCTCCTGGCGCGGCAGTACGGTGTGCGGCTCCACACCCACCTGTGCGAAACGAAGGACGAGGAGAACTTCATGCTGGAGCGGGAGGGCGTCCGCCCGTTGGAGTACATGGCGCGGCTGGGCTGGCTGGGCGACGACGTGTGGTTCGCCCACGGCATCCACTTCAACGACGAGGAACTGCGCCTGCTGGCGCAGACCGGCACCGGCGTGGCACACTGCCCCATCAGCAACATGAAGCTCGCCAGCGGCGTGGCGCGTATCCCGGAGATGCTTTCGCTGGGCGTGCCGGTGGGTCTGGCGGTGGACGGCTCCGCCAGCAACGACGGCTCCAGCCTGCTGGAAGAGCTGCGGGTGGCGTACCTGCTGCACCGGCTGACCTCCAGCCGTCAGGCACCCACCGGGTACGACATTCTGAAGCTCGCCACGCGGGGCAGTGCGCGGCTGCTGGGACGCGACGACATCGGTCAGCTGTGCGAGGGCAAGTGCGCCGACCTGTTTATGATCGACAGCCGCCGGCTGGAGCTGGTGGGCTGCGGGCAGGACGCCGCCTCGGTGCTGGGCACCGTGGGCGTCCGGGGGCCGGTGGACTACACAGTGGTGCAGGGACGCGTCACCGTGCGCGGCGGACGCCTCGTCACCGTGGACGAGGAAAAGCTGGCGCGGGAGGCGGAGGAAGCGTGCCGCGCCTATCTGTCAAAGGCTTGATGGCGCGGTACTTTTTTCGCCATAGTCAATGTGAATAATCTGTTAAAAAACATATTACTTTTATTTACATAGCCGGTTTTTCGTGCTATAATGTTCTTAAAAAGAAAAAGCAGGATCAGCTGGAAAGGAAGACGATGTGAAGAAATATGTTCCCGCTTACGAGGGCACGCTGCGTAAGCACGCACTGACGGTGCCCCACTGTATCAGCAAGTGCAGCGGTATCCGGGTCTTTGGACGCCGGATTAAGTCTCTGGTGTTCAGCACCGATGTGGCGATCATCAAGAATATCAACGCCGACGCGGTGATCGCCGTGTATCCCTTCACCCCGCAGGCCGGTATCACCCAAGCGATCATCGGCGTGTCCGATGTGCCCGTGTTCGTGGGCGTGGGCGGCGGGCTGACCAAGGGGCAGCGTTCGGCGCATATTGCCGCCTTCGCCGAGCATCAAGGTGCCTTCGGTGTGGTGTGCAACACCTTCATCGACGACGATACCATCCGCGCCATCAAGGATACGGTGGAGATCCCGGTGGTGTACACCGTGGTGTCGGAAAAAGTAGATCTGGAGAGCAAGCTGGCGGCGGGCATCGACTTTGTGAATGTCTCCGGTGCCGACCGCACGCCCGCCATCGTGGCGGAGATTCGCGCCCGGTATCCGGAGCTGCCCATCATCGCCACCGGCGGCCCCACGGAGGAAACGATCCTTGCCACCATCGCCGCCGGTGCCAACGCCATCACCTACACGCCGCCCAGCAACGGGCAGCTGTTTGCCGTGGATATGCGCCGCTACCGGGAGTGGTTCTCCCACATCGACGACCCGGAGGACGAGGAATCCGCCGGAACGGAGGAATAAGCAAAAAACAAGCACCCTTGTGGGTGCTTGTTTTTTGCTTATATCTTGATGAGCTCGTATTCCCGTGTGCCGATGCCGATTTTCTCGCCGTGCTCCAGACAGCTGCGCCAGTTGGTGTCCGGATGGATGCGCTGGAAGTGGTCGTGCTCGTGGACGTGACCCGCCTCCCCGTCGGCGGCGGAGCCGCGCAGGGGCGTCTGGGCGTTCACCGCGTCCACGCACGCCATGTCCAGTGCCACCGGATCGAAGGAGGCGAACATACCCACGTTGGGCACGATGGGCATATCGTTTTCGGAGTGGCAGTCGCAGTTGGGGGACACATCGATGACCAGTGAGATGTGGAAACAGGGGCGTCCGTCCACCACCGCCTTGGTGTACTCGGCGATCTTGTAGTTGAGATTGGTGGTGCTCTCGTCCCAGTTGATCTGCACGGCGTCCTTGGGACAGACGGCGATGCAGCGTCCGCAGCCCACACACTTGTCGTGGTCGATGTGCGCCTTGCCGTTTTCGATGATGGGTGCGCCGTGGGCGCAGATCCTGCGGCACTGTCCGCAGCCGATGCAATACTTCTGCGCCACGTGGGGCTTTCCGGCGTTGTGCTGCTCCATCTTACCGGCGCGGCTGCCGCAGCCCATGCCGATATTCTTCAGGCAGCCGCCGAAGCCCGCCGTCTCGTGCCCCTTGAAGTGGGACAGGGAGATGAACACGTCGGCGTCCATGACGGCACGCCCGATCTTCGCCGCCTTCACGTACTTGCCGCCCGCCACCGGCACCTCTACCTCGTCACTGCCCTTCAAGCCGTCGGCAATAATGATCTGACAGCCGGTGGTCATGGGATTGAAGCCGTTGAGCATGGCACTGTCCATGTGATCCAGCGCGTTTTTCCGCCCGCCCACGTACAGGGTGTTGCAGTCAGTCAGAAAGGGCTTGCCGCCCCGCTCCTTCACGAAATCCGCCACAGTCTTTGCCCAGTTGGGGCGCAGGAACGCCAGATTCCCCGGCTCGCCGAAATGCAGCTTGATCGCCACGAATTTATCCTGAAAGTCGATGTCACCCATACCTGCGGTCTTGATCAGCCGGGTCAGCTTCTGCTGTAAATTCTCATGCACGTCCGCCCGCAGATCGGCAAAATAAACCTTGGATGCCATAGTTCACCCTCGCTTTCACATTTTTGTGAAGTAAGTATACCATATTCCCGCTGATTCTGCTATACTTATTTCACCGAAAAACGCGGGAAAGGAGGCGTTGCCGTGCGTGTTTTGACCCATACCGTCACCGCCGGTGAGGGCGGTCAGACGGTCAAGCAGCTGCTGCACGACCTGTGGGGCATCTCCGGTGCCTTCCTCAGCCGGTTGAAGTTCCGGCAGGCTATCGCCGTGGACGGCGTGCCCGTCACCGTGCGGCGGATGGTACGGTGCGGCGAGGTGCTGTCGGCGGACGTGTCCGACCTGCCGGGGGAGAACCCTCACCTCCAGCCGGTGGACTTCCCGCTGGACATCCTGTACGAAGACGAGGATCTGCTGCTCCTCAACAAGCCTGCGGGCATCGCCATTCACCCGGCAGCCCTCACGGATGAGACAGTCACCGTCGCCGGTGCCGTGGCACACTACCTCCATGCGGACAGCTTCCACGCCGTAAACCGGCTGGATCGCGGCACCACCGGCGTCATGGCGGTGGCAAAAACGGGGTTCATCCATGCGCGGTGCATGGCTCTGCTCCACACGGAGAGCTTCCGGCGGGACTATCGCGCCGTGTGCGAAGGGGTGCCCTCCCCGGCGGAGGGCGACATCGACCTGCCCGTGGCGCGGGCGGAGGGCTCCCTGCTCCGGCGGCAGATCGACCCGCAGGGACTGCCCGCCCACACCCATTACGAGGTGCTGGAGACAGCCTGCGGCCGTGCGCTGCTGCGCCTGACGCCCACCACAGGGCGCACCCACCAGCTGCGTCTGCACATGGCGGCCATCGGGCACCCCCTCACCGGCGACTGGCTCTACGGCACGGAGGACAAGTCCCTGATTGCCCGCCCCGCGCTGCACAGCTGCCGCCTGCGGATGGTGCACCCCCTCACCGGTGTGACCATCGACGTCACCGCCCCGCTGCCGGAAGATATACAGCGACTGTTGAAGGAGGAACGTCTATGAATTTTCGCCTGTTAACCGCAAAGGAATACCCCCGCTGGTATCACGACCAGCTATCCGAGGCTTTTGTCCCGCAGGAACGCAAGCCTCTGCCCGATATTCTCCGTCTGCTGGAGGAAGGACGTTACGAGGTATGGGGACTGTTTGACGAAGATGAGCTGCTGAGTTACGCCGCCCTGTGGAAAAATGCGACAATACCACTGGTACTGCTGGACTATCTGGGAACCACACGCGCTCGTCGTAATGAAGGGCTGGGCAGTGATATGCTTTTGCGGCTGGAGCAGCAGGGACGGCCTCTGGTAGCGGAGGCGGAGTTTCCTGTGCCAGGAGGCAGTGACGCGGAAAACGCACTGCGTCTGCGGCGTATCCAGTTTTATATTCGCAATGGGTTCACTCCCGCCTATATCATGTCCACCTGCGGCATGATCTGGCAGGTGCTGCTGTGTGGCACTGTCGAACCGTTGGAAAATATCATGGCGCAGCACAAGACGCTGTACGGCGACGTGCGGACAGACGTGGTCATTCCCCTACCCGAGGGGCAAACTCCTCAGCCTCCCTACTGGATGATCTAATAAAGCAACGACCGGCGTGAGCCGGTCGTTGCCTTTCACAGATCCACCTTTTCATACACCGCCGCGCCCCGGCGGTAAGCCGCCAGCGTCCGCACTACGCTGGAATGTCAGCGTCCTCCTGCCAAGGGTTTACGGGCAAGCCGCTTTGTGGTACAATGGTCGCGAAAAGAGGTGGTCAACGTGGAATTATGGGAATTGCTCCGCATCTGCCCCGGCTTGACGGCGGTGATCGGTAGCGGCGGTAAAACCTCCCTGCTGCGGGTGCTGGCGCGGGAGCTTTCCGCCCGCGGCACAGTGCTGCTGACCACCACCACCCACATTATGCGCCCGGACTGGTGCCCCTTCGCCGCCACCGCGTCGGAGCTGCAAGCCGCGTTCGCCCGCAGTCCCATCGTCTGCGCCGGGTCGTTCACCCCGGAGGGCAAGCTGACCGCGCCGGACTTCCCCGGCTGGCAGCACGCGGCGGACTTCGTGTTGGTGGAGGCGGACGGCTCCAAGCGTCTGCCTGCCAAGGCGCACGCCGCCTGGGAGCCGGTACTGCCACCGGAACGAAGCCGTACCGTCTGCGTCTTTGGTGCCTCCGCCCTGGGGCAGTCCATCCAGACCGCCGCCCACCGCCCGGAGCTGTACGCCCCGCTGGCGGAATCTCCTCCGGACGCGGTCATCACCCCCAACATAGCGGCGCGGGTGCTGTCAAAGGAGGACGGCTTCGACGTGCTGTTTATCAATCAGTCGGACACGCTGGACGACCCCGCCGCGCAGCTGCGCCCCTTTGCGGACACACTCCCCTGTCCGGTGGTGTATGGCTCTCTGGCAAAGGGCACTTGGGAAGCCCTGTGATCCCAGATACGACAACGCCCACGGCTTACGCTGTGGGCGTTGCTCTTACCGCAGAAGCGAACTTAGCTGACCTGTCACGGGATGGTGCCGTAGGCATCCCGAACCCCCGCGACTCCCTGTGCCTCTCCGCAACCCTCGTGGCTCTCCGTAACATGACAAAACCCCTGCGACTTGCGTCGCAGGGGTTTTGTGTTGGCACTACCTATCTTCCCAGGCCGTCTCCAGCCAAGTATTGTCAGCAGAAGCGAGCTTAACTTCCGTGTTCGGGATGGGAACGGGTGGACCCTCGCCCTAATCAGCACCAACTCTCGTCGACACATACTTCATATCACTCGCCGCAACGCAAGCGTCACGTCTCGCTCTTTCCGTTGTGTCTCCTCTTCAAGTCACAAACGCTTCGCTGGTTTGTGACTTGAGCTAAAGATGCGCTTTGCACCCTGAAAACCGAACAATGAAGAAGGAATCATGGAAGGCTTAGATTGCCTGCAAATTGTAGGTCAAGCCCTCGGGCTATTAGTACCGGTCAGCTGCACACGTTACCGCGCTTCCACCTCCGGCCTATCAACCAGATCGTCTTTCTGGGCCCTTACTCCATAATGGATGAGAGATCTCATCTTAGGGAGAGTTTCACGCTTAGATGCTTTCAGCGTTTATCTCGTCCGTACATAGCTACCCAGCTATGCCCTTGGCAGGACAACTGGTGCACCAGAGGTACGTCCATCCCGGTCCTCTCGTACTAAGGACAGCTCCCTTCAAATCTCTTACGCCCGCAACAGATAGGGACCGAACTGTCTCACGACGTTCTGAACCCAGCTCGCGTGCCGCTTTAATTGGCGAACAGCCAAACCCTTGGGACCGAATTCAGCCCCAGGATGCGATGAGCCGACATCGAGGTGCCAAACCTCCCCGTCGATGTG
>OHSI01000449.1_pt1 | contig 26669 bp, 17 predicted proteins | sample 1578641 | NCBI WGS metagenome assembly OHSI01 (sample SAMEA3879535, study PRJEB24766) | human gut metagenome | biome: human-associated habitat; feature: feces | place: USA | collected 1985/1987 | reverse complement strand
GTATTTCGTATCGTGTGCGATGGTAGTCAACTATGTTTGTTGTGTTGTGACGCACGCCAAAGCCAAACACTGTTGACACATCGAGCAGTCGAGACGGACAATAGCCGTCCATCAACGTCGAAAGACTATATATCCAGTCGACAGAACCTTGCCACTGTTTATAGTTCTTCTTGTTACCCTCATAGTAGCCATATCCCAATCCGGCTGTAAGGCGCACTGTATGGTAAGGGTTGAACTGCTTACCCACACTCACATGCGCCATCGTGATTGGCGAGAGGTTATAGCCTGCATATTCTAAGTCTTTATGCAATCCTCCGCCGAAGCCTAAGAAGAGGTGGTCGTACCACTTCTTTCTGAAGGTGTCGTCATAGCCACGATAGCGGTCCTCAAGCACGTACTTGAGGGCATTGAACTCCGTAGCGTAGTTGTGGCGAGTTTTGCCAATGGTGTCTTCGTCGCCCGACTCGTCCCATAGTGAGTCGGGCACCTGTGTGATAGCACGTGGAGCGACACTGAACGTTGTCGTTCTTGCTACACTACAGCTCAAGCCACCTATCAAACAAATCGCTGTTGCGTAAAGGCGTATGATGTTAATGCTCATTGTTCTTGGTCTTATTTGTTATCGTCAGCGGTGTTATCCTTATTATCTGCCGACTGCACTTCTTCCTTTGTCTCACTTACAGCTCCGCTTTCCTCAGCCTTCTTACGGTCGGTGTAGGCTTTGAGTATCTCGAACTTCTTTCGATAAGCCGGAATATCTTTTCGCATATACTTCGACTTCTTACGGATGTCATCGTTCACATTGCCCTCGTTGCGATACAGGCGTATGAACTTAGGCTCCAGATCGAAACTATGCTGGAAGTAGGCGAGGTAGAACGGCACTTTGCTTACGTCAAGCTGCGGTCCGGTGTTCTTCTTTTTATACTCGTCAAGCTGCTTGTAGTACTCTTCTGCCTTCTCGGGGTCGGTGCGTAGCAGTTCGTTCTCCTCTTCTTCCGTGAGTTCTTTAAAACCGCTGTTTGCTGCCGAGTAGTCATCTATCTGCGGTTCGCGTCCCCTCTCGTCAGCCCATATAATGCCTTTCAGATACCACTTCTTTGGGTTATCGTCGGGCATACGGTCGATAAGAGCCTCGCATTCTTTGCGCGATTTGTTAAGATATCCGTGCAGTTCGGTGTAGATGATAGCACGGTTGTCGTCGCCTGTACTGAACACGTAGCGCTCTGCTTCCTTTATCTTTGCCACCTGCTCTGGGTCGGTTATCAAGCCCTGTATATAGAACGGGTAGCCTTGCTGGAATGTGATGAGCATACGTAGGCGCTTTGTAGCCTGCAGCTGCACATTCTTTTTCTCCAACATCTCAATGAAGAACATCGCGGTGTCGAGCTTTGCCTCCTGGAAGTACATCACGGCTTGGTTGAGCACAATCTGCTCGCGGTTTATCTTCACGGGGTTATAGCGGTCGCTCATATCCATTTGGTTCACACCCTTACGGAAGTCGATAAACGGCTTCAGGATGTTCACATCGGGCATACCTCTGCGACTTGCCATCAGTGCCATTTGGTTAGCCACGTATGGGGCAAGCTTCAGACGTGTGTAGTCCGACTGCGCAATGATGTGCTTGTAAGCAAGTGTTGTGATGGTGTCGAGCTCTAAGCTATCAGTGACTGTAGCCAAGAGGTTGAAGTAGTCACCGTTCGACATCTTCTTCTCGCCCGAGATATATTCGCGCTTGTGTGCGAAGTAGTTCTCCACTGCCTCTTCTGCGTTCATAATATGTTTTATCTCGTAACGATACTTCACAACCATGATACGCAGGTTTTCAAGAATAGGTACGATGTCGCTCTCGAAGAACGGCTGTAGCTTCAACATTCCGAACACTTCGTTCGGTTTGTATGTCTCAATGGTGTTCTTCACTGCGTCGTACACCTCCTGATTGCCATTCTTGCCAACTTGCTCAAGCACGTCGTCCCATGTAAACACGCGTGGTTCGAGTGTCGACACACGTATATCCGAGCTCAAGTGGCGCTTCAGAATATTGCGAGCCACAGCCGCACGCTGTGTAGCAAGTCGGGTGTTGAGCTCTACACTACCCTCAGGCGAAGCACCGCCCTGTACCTGTACGTCCCAAAGCAGATCGCCATACGACTTCAGCTCCTTCACAATGGCTTGCTGCTCTACTATGTTCATCGAGTCGTTGAGCAACACGTCCTTACCAACGGCGAACTTCAGTCGCAAGTCGCGGGTCACGTTAGCCATATTCTCCTCTGCTGCCTCCTGGAACTCGCTTGTGAGTGGCATATCGGCAGCCGTCACTGAGAAGTCGAGAAACTTCAATGGCTTGAACGCAAGGCACGAGCCAGTTGTCATCTCTCCGCTATCCCATGTGCGATGATGATAATCCTCGAGCACAACGCGATAGCTTCCTCGGTATGTCTTCTCCTTATCGGGCTTCTTAAAGGTGACATTGGTACTGTAAGCCACCTCCTTATCGCGCTCCAAAACGTACGATGGGTCATAGCCACGAGCCACCGAATCGTTCTTCATATAGTTGAAGCCCATACGCTTATCCTGCTTCTTATGATACTCTGCGCCCTCAAGTATTATGGGCTGCAGATAGGCTATAGTGTCTTCGGTCTGACAGTCGACAGCCATCGGTTGGCAGATGATGCGCGACTTCTCTGTGGTGTAACCCTCTGGGATGGTGAAGTTGACATTGAACGTCACTCTATCGCCGGTGTCCATACCAGGCACGGGCTTCATCGTAGGGTTGGTGTTGCGATACTTACCATCGACAACGGTCTCATCAAGAATTTGGTCGCTACTCTCAAGCGTCACCGTGAACTTGTCTTGTCCCGACTTTATCTCTACAGCCTTTGCACCGTACTCCTCGTCGAAGACTACAACGCCCTGACCGCTCATGAGGAACTCCTCAATCTCACCATTCGACTTAGAGAGCTTGAATGCTATGCCGAGCGAACGTAGTTCTTTCTCCAATGCTTTCGAATCGCCACTGAACACCTTCGTGTTAGCCACGTTGATACGATTGGCTGCATCAAGAGCCTTGTTGATAGAGCGGAATGATGTACAATACTGCACTGTCTTTGCAGGCTTTGGCTCGCCCTTCTTACCCATCTTCAAGTACACCTTGATCTTCACCTTACGCGAACCTCCGTCGTCCTGCTGCAGAACGGCAGCCGTAGCGGTGAAGGTGACAAGCAGTATAGCTATCAGCGCGAAGCATATATGTCGTAAAAAGTTTCGTTTCATTGTTATTGTGTGTTATTATATTATTTGAGGATGTAAGCCACTGAGATGCCTATGCGTTGTGGCATTAGGTAATATCCTGATGCGTTCGGTTTGTTGAGTCCGCCTACCACATAGTCGCCGTAGTTATCTCCTGCGAAGTATTCCTTACGATTGTAGCCTACAGCAGCCACTCCGGCGTGGAAGTCGATAAAGAGTCGCTTCGTGACATTCATTACGTAACCAAATGTGATGCCACCACCGTAAGCTATACCTTTGTACACTTTTCCTTTTATAGAAGCATCGTAAATTGCGCCTACGCCTCCAACGCCAACGAATAAGCTGTGCATCGGACGTCCTGAGAAGTAGTATCTGTATTCGGGCTGTGCTGCCAACAACTTTATGTTCTTGCCATACGGCTTATTACATCCGAGCACATTGAGTCCGAGGGTCGACCAGTTGCCGACCGTCATCTCCAAACCGACGCTTGGTATCATGCACGCATCCATAAGCACATCGGTGTTGACGGCGAGCTTCTGCGCCCGAGCGGAGAACACTGCCGAGAGCATCAAGAATGTCAAGAGTAATTTCTTCATTTTTACTATGTTATGTTTAAAGGTGCGGCATCGCGCTGCACCAGCGTGTTGCTTTATATATTGTGGGGCTTTGATATTTCTACTTTAGTGGGTGCTGCCCTATGGTGGGCTACACCAGTTGTATGTTTTAGGGTGTTTGTTGGGTGTTGGAGTGTTTTTGTCTGAGAAATCATTAAGAGTGGGTATGGCTTAACGCCACACCCGCTCTATAATTACAATGCTTATTCGAGTTCGATTACGCGCTTCTCCCACGAAGTGAGATAGCCATGTGTCTGAATCTGCTCTGGGTCAGAAACTGAGATTACGATGTCATACTCGTAACCAGCTTGCCAAGGCTCATCAACCGCATCACCATTAGCCTTCTTGAATACTGGAGCAATCTCGTACTGTGCTGCCTTGTACACCTTGTCGGGTTCGCCTTCGAGGTAGTACTCTACACGCAAGCGGAAGATACCCTTGTTAGCAAATGCTGCAGCGTCTGTACCAAGGTAGCCATTGTCTACATACTTTGTAGAGCCGTCAGCGTTAGTACCAGTCATCCGTGTCGGCACGGGGAGGAGGAAACCGTCACCAACAGTAACCTGTACGTTTTCGCCGAGGTACGGACCATTAGCTGGGGTGCCGATAACATTGCCGTCCTTGTCCTTCAACTTGAAGGCAGTAGTCTCAGTGTTATGGTTCTTAGCAGTAGTCCAATCGACAACAAACTCGCCTTCCTTACCCTTAACATCGTCAGTCAAAGCTGCGAGACGATTATCGAGGTCAGCAATAGTAAGTGTACCTGCGTCAGCCACATTGAGGAGCTTAGCCGACTTGATACCCAGCTTTGCAACACGAGTACTTCCGCCGTTACCCTTTCTGAGGATGATGTTGAACTTCATGAGCTTGTGCACGAAGGTGAGCTGCGGACGGTTCTCCTTGTGTGTCTTCTCATTCCATGTTCCACCATTAGCCTCTACGCTCTTCTTCTTGTCGCGCAGATACTTTGCGCTGTAAGCGTCCGCCTTGTCAGGATCATCTGGTTTTACGAACGACTTACCCCAGATAAGATCGGTTGTACCGTCCAGACCTGTTATCTTCACGCTGTACTTATTGCCGTTGTGCACCACATTCGCTGAGTAAGGATAATAGCCATAGAATGTATAGCTATACTGGCTACCCATCGGGTAATAGTGCAGAGTAGGTGTTGTGCCACCTTTCTCGTCGTAGAGTGTAAGGTCTGTAACACGCTTGTTTAAGTCGGCATCGTCAGTAGTCACAGCTTTTGCCTGAATATTCTCCAACCAAAGGAAGTTAGGGTTGTCAATGCCTTCCTGCCAAGTGATGTCCTGCTTAGCTGCAATCTTGCCAGTAGCAAGACAGAAGAAGCCGAGGTTCTTGTCGGCAGGCGTATCGAATGTGCCGTCATATTCGCCTTTATCGTTAACATTGCCGAGCGATGCGCGAGTCTTATTTGCCTGCTGACCAGCAGAAAGCACGATAGGCACATCAGAGTTCAGTCGCTGATTGTTGTTACCGCCAGCGAGGTCGTCCTCGTTTGTGCAGCTGGTCATAAACATGGCAGCAGCCATTCCCATTAAGAATATATGCTTATTCATTTGTTTGTTGAATTTATTGTTTTTCTAAAAAAACGTTTATTCATTAGGATTGTTGAAACACTCGTCTCTTCCTCGCCTTTTGCAGCGAGGAAGAGAGTTTATTATCTCCAATCCCTTTCTGCAGGGGCAAGCCCCTACGCTTTATATATGCACCCTTACGCGGTTGCATACTCAAATAGAGATTCTTATCAGATGCTCTGATTAAGGAGCAGGAGTTACAGTAGGCTCTGTGTACTGGCCTTCGTTCGGATTGCGGTCGTCGTCGATATCGATTGAACCACCATCAACCCAAGGTACGAGAGTAGCTGTAACCTCGATTTCCTCAAGACCGTAAACAGTGATAGTAACCTTGTAAGACTTACCCGGCTCAAATTTCTTTGTACCGTCCATCTTGATAGTAGCCTTCTGCTCAAGAGCCATATCTTCCTTTTCTATGTCTGCAGTGTTCTTCTTAACCTTCTGAGCAAGAGCGATGGTAAGAGGATACTCAGTCTGACCAGGAGCAACGAGGAGAGCCTCGCCTACAGGAATAACGTCACCAACAGTAGCTTCACCAACAGCAGGCCATGTCAAAGGAACTTCCACGAGATCAACGAGAGGTTCGTTGTTGTCCACAGCTCCAACAGCACGCTGCTTCAAAGTGAGAGGAGAAGCATTACCTGTGAAAGTAAGGAGATCAGCAGCTTCCTTAGTCTCGCCTTTGTAAGCAACTGTGAGCTTACCATCAGTCAGAGATTCTACAGAAATACCCTGAACGCGAACAGCCTCTGTGTTGCCACTTGCACCTTCACCAGCTGTTGCCTTAGATCCTGCACGTACCTCGAATGTGAAACGTGTGAGGAGGTGGTTGAATGTGATGTTCGGCTGAACACCCTTACGTGCTGCATAAGCAGAGTAGAAGTTCTTGCCATAGTTGCCAAGCTTAGTAACTTCATCAGCAGAAGGAGTTGCCTTGCCTGCCATGATGTCCTGCGAACCATTAATCACGATATCAACAACACGCTTTGTAGCCTGATCTGCAGCAACCTCATTATCAGTGTCGTCTACAAGCTTTACATCAGGTGTACCTGCTACAGCATCGTCAACGCGATAACCCCAGAAGTCGTAGTTGTCGCTAACTGGGTAGTAAGCAATAGCACCGTCAGCTGTTGTAGCCAAACCAGACACAGTGTTTTCAGCTGTATTAGGAGCCTTGAACTCCTTGTTGTCAAATACTGCTGTACCAACAGCTGCACCAGCAGCCTCAGTCGGAGTCTTGTAATAACCAAGCTCCATGCTACCCTTCTGGAGCATGTACACCCAGAGAGTCTGACCTGCCCATTTGTTCTCAGCGTCAGTCATGCCACCTACGGTACCAGTACCACGGGTCTGAACCTTAGACGAAGCAACGCCGAGACGGATCTGCTGTTCAGATGCGTTCTGCTCGCCATTTCCACCGAGAGTGTCATCATTTGAGCATGCTGTCAGCATACCAGCTGCAGCCAATGCAAAGAAAAACATTTTCTTCATAGTCGTGAAAAATTTAAATTAATAATAAAGTTATTTTTAAAAGATTGTCTTATTCCTATTTTAATATCCATTGATGTTAGGGTCGTTAGGATCTTTGTCCTGGTCGATATCAATATCTTCACCCTTGCCCCATCCGTCAACGCTTCCGCTGATCTGGATCTTCTCCAAGCCGTAGACACCAATCTTCACATTATATAATAGACCTTTCTCGAAGCTTGCTTTCTCGCCCTCTTTCTTAGCTGGCGTGATCTTGTATTCGGTCTTGTGCTCCTTCATCTCGCCACGAGGTCCGTCGGGGAATTCGTATGTGAGTGTCACAAGATAGGACTCCTGCGGAGCTACGAGCAAGCCGGCGCCGAGCTCGACGGATGCCTCGTCCATCTTCTCCTTTGTAGTAGGCACGTGTGTAACGCCTGGCACCACTTGGCTCTCGTTGTCCACCCACTCGTCTTTCCACTTTACCTGATAGCCTTCATCTCTCAGCTTAGGTATAATCTTGCCATAGACATTGTGCTTCTCTCCATTCTCATCGGTTTCCTTTTGGAACTCGCCAAGTTTCACCGCCTTTTGCAGCACATCAACCCCATTCTCGGGTTTGAACACGAGTTTACAGTCGTCAATGTTACGGCTTGCGACGGTGAGTGTGCCCTTTGTCAGCGTCATCACCGAAATATCCTTTATCACTACGTCCTTAGCCGACGAAGCACCTGGGTAAGCAAAGAACTTCAGCATCGTGAGCTGATGCTTCATATTTACGACGGGGTGCACGTTGCGGTGTGCCGCAAATGTGCTATAGTTACCAGGTATATTTAGTATCTTTTGCTTCTCATCTTCGGTCAGACTGGCTGCCTTTTCGTAGATGCCACCTTCGGCGAAGTCGGCTTCCGTAAGCGGAGTCTTGGCTGCGCCCACGAGCACGTCCTGATAGCCGTCGATTTCTATATCGTAAGATATCTTATTCTGTTCGCGCTTATAGTTACTCAAATCGAGATCGTCTACGAAATAACCGAAGAAGTTGTAGCCCACATCCTGATAGCGAGAGCTGTAATAGATGTCTTTAGGATAGTCTTTGGTGAGCACATTCATTGTGCCGATAAACTGGTCGGGCTCGAACTTGAACGGCATACCCAATTTGTAATCTGGTCCGTCGAGCAGACACGATGTGTTATTCTCGTCCTTGTTGTCTCCGTTCGCATTTTCAGCATAGCGGTATCTCGACATAGATGGTGCCTCCGTTAGCACTCCCTGTCCACCATTTGGATCGGCATCGTTGTAAGCACGGAATGCGAAGATGTGGAATTTAGCATTCAAGTACTTTTCGCGATTGTATGCCACGGTCTCCATTGGTTCGAACGCACCCGTACCACGTGTGCCCACAGAGCCACGTGTGTCGGACACTACCGAGAAGTATGCCGGATTACTTGTATATAGCAAAATCGATGTCTTGTCGATGTTGACATCCTCATCGTTTGTTGGCGGTTCTCCCTGCGGTAGGTCCAAGTCTGGATAAGAGACATTGCACGACGCCGTGAGCAGCAGTGTTACTGCAGCTGTCAAGATGTTAACAATATGTTTCGTTCGTTTCATCTTATAGGTTATTTTTTTAAATGTCGATATTTATATCGGAATCCGTCTGTATCCAACGATCGAGAGCGTCGCCACCCTTGTCTATGTTACCGACCGTTTTTCCATCAAGAAGTATTTCGGCACTGATGTTTATTGCTCCGTGTTCGCCATTGCGGTACACGTACTTGTTATCAGATGTCGTTTTCATCAGTTTTGCTTGGTTCAGAGTGTTGTAGAGGTTTATGATGCCTTGCCACTTCTGAGGGAAGGTATGTCCTGTTTTCGGGTTGTACACTTCTGTGTATATAACCACCTGCATAATACCAGGGCCGTATATCTTCTTGCGCACATCTGCTAAAGTCTCTCCGTAACCGCGCTGCACATTCACTACGCCCGTCACATTGATATTGCCGTGGCAAGCTATTCGCTTGTTCTCGTTAGTGTCGTTGCCATTGTCGTCTGGGTTGCTCGGCTTGATGTCGGTCTTAAACAGCATCTTGCTTGTCTTGGTTATGTCGAGATAGCCTGTGTTCATCTTTATATAAGTAGGCACACCACTTATCTCTGCCCATACCTCCGTCACCTTAAACTGCACCTCGTCCGTATTCTTCACGATGTTGAAGTTGATGTCTATATTCTGCGAGAGTATCTTCGGTTTGAACTCGAAGGTTGTCTGACGGTCGGCGCGTACTCGTTGCACTGTTGTTGAGTCGTAATAGAGTGGCTCCACATCGGGCTGTATGTACTTCGCATACGGGTTGAAGTCTTGCCAAGCTAATGGTTTGTTGAGCTTTGGGTCTTTTATGTCATACACCTTATAGCTCAAGCCTACGTTCTGCAACGGGTATTTGTTAGCATCCTTTTCGATGAACTGCTCAAGCTCCGAGTAGTCGATGGCAGGGTTGTCGAGCGGGAATGTCGCAAACTTGTAATAGCCGCGCGGAATCTTTACAGTCGGTGTAAACGGAGGGGGAGTCGTTCCAGTACCAGGCTCTGTCGGTTCGGTCGGCTCGGTTGGCTCGGTTGGCTCAGTCGGCTCAGTTGGCTCAGTCGGCTCAGTTGGCTCAGTCGGTTCGCTTGGCTCGCTTGGCTCGGCAACACCTGTATTGTCACCGCCACCTGTGTTGTCACCGCCTGTGTTGTCACCCTCGTCTGGGTTTTCGTTCGGACGGTTTTCGGGTGTGATGGTCGTCTCACCGATGAGGCGCAGTGTGAGGTCGTCGGTGTTCACCTCTGCCACCTGCTTCCACTGTCCCACGACACGATAGCAGAGCACACCCATTCGATTCGGCTTGTCCTCTGGCTTATTCCATGTATATGTGAAGTTGACATCGCCCTGATGTGGGTGATCTCTTTCACAAATCTCTACCTCAGCACATGAGGTGAGTGTTGCTCCAAGAAGGAGTGTGTATAATAACTTCTTACTATTCATCGCTTGCCTCCTTTCCTGGTTCAGCAGAAGGCTGATTTGTTTCCTGGTGAGATGTGGTGGGTTGAGATGTTGTGGGTTGAGATGTTGAGACTTCCTCTGCAGGGGTCTGCTGCTCCTCTGTAGGAGTTCCTCCCTTTGCAGTATCTTCACTTTCTGCAGGAGTCTGTTGCTCCTCAGTAGGAGTTCCTCCCTCTGCAGGAGCCTCGCCCTCTACTGGGGTCTGCTCCCCAGCAGGCTCGGTGGTTCCGTTCGGTTCGGTAGCCTCGGCACCTTCGGTTGGCTCAGGTTTCTCTTCCGCCTTTTTGCCCTTGTTTTTCTTTTCGGCTTTCAGGCGTTCCTTCTCCTTCTGAGCCTCAACAGCCTTCAGTCGGTCAGCCTCTGCCTGCTTGCGGTCAGCCTCTGCTTTCAGCTTAGCGTTCACTATGCGCATCGAGTCAGCCTTAGCACTATTGACGACAGCCGCAGAGTCGTAAACCTGCCAGAACTCCTTGTAGATAACAGACTCAACAGAATCTCTGTTATGCTTATTGATAGCATCAACAACGCGCTGGTTAGCGATACTGTCAATTCTGTACTGATATTGTGCATCGGCATCGTAACGCCAACGATATTTTTTCGTGATTGGATAGCTGCCAAATCGATATACGAATCCTACACGTGCCGCAGTGGGCATCGGGAACGGAACAACCTTCCACGAACCTTGCTTGGTGCGTGTGTAGCAGTTGTCGGCACGATTGTATATGAACTTCTCCGAGTTGACTGCTACGAAGCCTGCATCGAAGCCGAGGTCGAGGTCGAGAGTATTACCTGTGCGGAAAGCGTAGAGAGGCTTTATTATACCATATGTAATACCAGCCGACAATGCTTTGCCTTGATGTCCTTCTCTGCCAAACTTTATCGAGAAATCGCTGAACGACATGTACGCACCTCTATAATATGTAGTCTTCGGATGCTTCACCACACGGCGACGGCATGAGAAGAGACGGTCGATGAAGCCGGTATGCGCGGGTACCTTATTATTTATCTGACGGGTACGCCAATAGTTGCGGAAGTCGGCACGCACCTCCGTGATGTTATAGAAAACTCGGTTTTTGAATGTTGCTGGTGTATTCCACTTTGTCTTTAACGTAAGTCCAACAGCCCAGCGGTTCCAGTTGGTCGATTTCACATCGAATTCTACACCCAAATTAGGAGTCAGCAAAGTCCAATCGACAGCATTGGTGCGCAGTGAGATACGCTCAGCAAATGTAAGCGTATCCACACCAGTCTTGCTCTCGAATATCTGAGCTTTGCCGATTTGCGGAAAAAGCACCGCAATTATCAAAAATATAGCGTAAAGCCAGTTTTTTGTTGTCTTAGTCACGTTGTTTTTATTGATGGTTTTAAAAATTGCCGTCTCGACAAGCTTTTAGCATGTCGAAAACCGCATTGATTTTCATTATAACAACTCTATTTCATCAATTATAACTAAAAAATAGTTATGTCACGGCGGCTGCAAAGTTAAACTATTTTTTCAATTAAACCTAATTTTTATCCTTAATTTTTCACCTTACCCCTATTAATTTTTTATTGCAGAAGCGCATTCCCCCCCCCATTTCGTTGTGTCATAGGACGCAAAAACCCTCGTAAATACGGCATTTTCAACAAAAAGACGGGAGCATAACTCAATAATTGTTTTTTTTTTTGTACTTTTGCCTGTTGACAAGATTTTTGAACAAAAATAGACGCCTTGTACACTCGTTTACTCGTCTACTTGTCAACTTATCCACTCGTGTACTCGTTTACTCGTACACTTGTCAACTAAAAAAATAAAAAACATGGACGACGAGAAAAAAGACATCATGCCAAGCGATCACTCCGACTACAAACCTGTCAACCGTTTCGACGCTTCAGCAGTGCATCACCTCAGTGGTATGTACCAAAACTGGTTTCTGGATTACGCCTCATACGTGATCTTAGAGCGTGCCGTGCCTCATATCGAGGACGGTTTGAAGCCTGTGCAACGACGCATACTCCACTCGATGAAGCGCATGGACGACGGCCGTTTCAACAAGGTGGCTAACATCGTGGGACACACCATGCAGTTTCACCCTCACGGCGACGCTTCCATCGGCGACGCTCTTGTGCAGATGGGACAGAAGGACTTGCTCGTCGACTGTCAGGGCAACTGGGGCAACATCCTCACGGGCGACCGTGCGGCTGCACCGCGATACATCGAGGCACGACTCTCGAAGTTCGCGCTCGACGTGGTGTTCAACCCTAAGACCACCGATTGGCAGCTCTCCTACGACGGACGCAACAAGGAACCGATTACGCTGCCGGCGAAGTTCCCGCTCCTGTTAGCGCAGGGCGCGGAGGGCATTGCCGTGGGTCTGAGCTCGAAAATTCTGCCGCATAACCTCGTGGAGATATGCGATGCTGCCATCGCCTACCTGCGTGGCGAGGAGTTCCACCTCTACCCCGACTTCCCCACGGGCGGTTCTATCGACGTGGCGAAGTACAACGACGGACAGCGTGGCGGCACCGTAAAGGTGCGTGCGAAGATAGAGAAGCTCGACCAGAAGACTATCGTCATCCGCGAGATTCCGTTCTCGAAGACCACGTCTACGCTCATCGACTCCATCCTGAAGGCTATCGAGAAGGGCAAGATAAAGGCGAAGAAGGTTGACGACAACACGGCTGCCGAGGTGGAGATACAGGTGCACTTGGCGCCGGGCGTATCGTCCGACAAGACGATCGACGCGCTCTACGCCTTCTCCGACTGCGAGATAAACATATCGCCCAACTGCTGCGTGATAGAGGACAACAAGCCGTGCTTCCTCACCGTGAGCGACGTGCTGCGCCACTCCACCGACTCCACCATGGGTCTGCTGCGCCGCGAGTTGCAGATACGCCAGTCGGAGCTGGAGGAGCAGCTGTTCTTCTCGTCGCTCGAGCGCATCTTCATCGAGGAGCGCATCTACAAGGAGAAGAAGTTCGAGCAGGCGAAGTCGCAGGACGAGGTGGTCGACTTCATCGACTCGAAGCTGGAGCCGTTCAAGAACCAGGTGTTCCGCGTGCAGGACTTCGAGTACTCGTTCCACCGCGAAATAACACGCGACGACATCCTGCGCCTGCTCGAGATAAAGATGCAGCGCATACTTAAATATAATAAGGATAAGGCAGACGAGCTGATAGTGCGCATCAAGGCGGAGCTGGCTGAGATAGAGTACGACCTTGCGCACATGACCGACGTGACGATACACTGGTTCGAGTTTCTGCGCGAGAAGTACGGCAAGGATCATCCGCGCCGCACCGAGATACGCAACTTCGACACCATCGAGGCTTCGAAGGTGGTGGAGGCGAACCAGAAGCTATACATCAACCGCGCCGAGGGATTCATCGGCACGGGTCTGAAGAAGGACGAGTTCGTGTGCAACTGCTCGGACATCGACGACATCATCGTGTTCTTCAAGGACGGTAAGTACAAGATGGTGCATGCTGCCGACAAGATATTCGTGGGCAAGAACATCCTGCACGTGCAGGTGTTCAAGAAGAACGACAAGCGCACTATATATAATGTGGTGTACCGCGACGGCAAGGCTGGCGCGGCATACATCAAGCGTTTCTTCGTGCCGACGATGACTGCCGGCCGCGAGTACGACTGCACGCAGGGCACTGCCGGCTCACGCATACTCTACTTCACCGCCAACCCGAACGGCGAGGCGGAGGTGATAAAGGTGACATTGGAGGCGAACCCACGCCTGAAACGCATCTTCATCGAGAAGGACTTCTCCGAAATCGCCATCAAGGGACGCGCCTCGAAGGGCAACCTGCTCACACGCAACCCTATCCACCGCATCGGACTGAAGAGTCACGGCCACTCCACGCTTGGTGGCAGAAAGGTGTGGTACGACCCGGACGTGAACCGACTCAACTACGACGAGCACGGACGACTCTTGGGCGAGTTCTTCGACGACGACTCTATACTCGTGGTGCTCGACGATGGCAACTTCTACATCTCTACGTTCGACGCCAACAACCACTATGAGGACAACATTAAGCTCATCGAGAAGTGGGACCCTGACAAGGTGTGGACAGCAGCCCTGTTCGATGCCGACAACGCCAACAACCTCTACCTCAAACGCTTCCGCATGGAGGCGACGAAACGCTGGCAGAACTACATCGGCGAGAACTCGAAGAGCAAGCTACTGCTGCTCACCGACACACCGTTCCCACGCATAGAGGTCGACTTCGCACCGACCACTGCGCCTGACGGCTCTGAGACGCAACGCCCGTCGTTGGAGATAGACGCGGAGGAGTTTATCGCCGTGAAGGGCTTCAAGGCGAAAGGCAAGCGTGTCACCACGTTCGACGTGCAGGGGGTGAAGGAACTGGAACCAACACGCTTCCCCGAACCCGAAGCGGAGGAGAACGAGGAGGAAGCTGAAGAGGTAAACCTCGACCCTGATGCTGGCAAGAGTCAGCAGCAGGTGATTGACGAAATGACCGGACAACTTAATATTTTCACCGAGCATGAGGATCTGTAGTCTATTGCTCGCCATGCTATGGTGTACCTCAGGGGGTGCAGCTTCTGGGGGTGCAGTTGTCTCAACTGCACCAACCAAGCAACACGGAAGTATCCCAGAGGGGTGCAGCACCCCCCTGAAGCAGCACCCCCTGAGGGAGAATGCTCTTATGTTGGGCATCGGCTACACCGACATCCTCGACACCTACCTCTCGCCGGAGAAGTACCGCGGCACCGACCTGCGCTTTCTGTCGCACACGCGCCGCGAAAAGGACTCCACCTGCCTCGTGCACCAATTGCTGCACGAGGGCTGCATCGCCACTGCCGACAACCGCTCGGGTAATGGTGGCGAGATAGGGGGCGGATACACCTTTGCCTACTCGCTGCTGCGCAAGTGGCAGATGCCCGTGGGCAGTTGTCATCTGCGACTGCTCGCCGGTGGCACCGCGGAGCTGAGCGTGGGCTTTCTGTATAACACACGGGGCAGCAACAACCCGGCACAGGCACGACTGGCACTGCAGCTGAAGCCTACCGTGGCTGCCGACTTCGACTTCCGGCTGTTCCGCCGCCAACAACGACCATTCACACTGCACTACGAGGCGTCGGCTCCGCTCTGCGGTCTGATGTTCTCGCCCAACTACGGGCAATCGTACTACGAGATTTTCTCACGTGGCAACTACGACCACAACTGCGTGCCGACGACTATCGCCTCCACGCCGTCGCTCCGACAGATGCTCACGCTCGACTTCCGTGCGCTGCACACCACGTGGCGCATCGGCTACCTCGGCGACTGGCGCCAGGCAAGCGTGAACAACCTCAAACAGCACACCTACACTCATGCTCTCGTCTTCGGCATCGTCAGACGCTTCCGCATCGAGAAATTGTAGTCGCCCACGGAACGCACAGGCTGAGTAAAGGTTCCCACAGATGCACACTCTTATAACAGAGAAGTGGCTCCCACAGAACGCACGGAACACACGGAACCTTCTGGCAGAGAAATACCTCCCACAGATTGGCACGGATGCGCACAGATTAGGAGGGTATGGCATCCTGCCATACCCACGCAGCCTCCGGAATCCAGTATATACTTATGTGGGAGAACCGACGCAACAAAACTTCTGTGAATTCCGTGAAATCCGTGGGAGAACAGACGCAACCAAGCCATCTGTGCAAATCCGTGAAATCTGTGGGAGGACTTACGCAACCAAACTTCTGTGAATTCTGTGAATTCTGTGGGAGGACTTACGCAACCAAACTCCCATGAAACCTGTGGGAAGATGGCGATACTATCTCGGTTGCTGCAGCGGAGACCGCTGCACCCCCTTTAGAATGTTCAGAGGGCGGAGTGGGTATGGCAAGATGCCATACCCTCCTAAAGAGTATAACAATAAAAACAAATGCGAATGAGAAGAATAATCACTATACTGTTTGCATCGCTACTGCTGCTGACCACAGCGTGCGTCGACGAAACGGAGTATGCCGACAATCCGCGCGGCAACTTCGAGGCCCTGTGGCGTGCCATCGACGAGCACTACTGCTTCTTCGACTACAAGCACGAGCAGTACGGACTCGACTGGGACGAGGTGCACGAGCGATACAGCCAACAGATAGCCGACGACATGACGACGGGACAGCTGTTCGAGGTGTTAGGCAATATGCTCGGCGAGCTGCGCGACGGACACGTGAACATGTACTCGGCGTGGGACGTAGCACGCAACTGGTCGTGGCACGAGGACTACCCGTCGAACGTGAGCGACACGCTGCTCTCGAAGTATCTCGGCACCGACTACCGCATCGCTGCCGGACTGCGCTACCGCGTGCTCGACGACAACACGGGATACATACGCTGCGCTACCTTCGCATACAACTTCGGCGAGGGCAACCTCGACAATATAATGCTCTACCTCGCACCGTGCAACGGACTGATCATCGACCTGCGCGACAACGGCGGCGGACAGCTCACGGCTGCAGAACAGTTGGCGGCACGCTTCACCAACGAGCGACTGCTGGTGGGCTACATGCAGCACAAAACGGGAAAAGCGCACACGGCGTTCTCGGAGATGAAGAGCCAATACCTGAAGCCATCGAAAGGCATCAGATGGCAGAAACGGGTGGTGGTGCTGACCAACCGCGCGGTGTATAGCGCAGCCAACGAGTTCGTGAAGTACATGCGCTGCTGCCCGAACGTGACCGTCGTGGGCGACCGCACAGGCGGTGGAGCGGGTATGCCCTACTCTACCGAACTGCCTAACGGCTGGAGCGTGCGCTTCTCTGCCTGCCCTATGTACGACAAGGATAAAAACTCAACGGAGTTCGGCATAGAGCCCGACCATAATGTCGCGTTGAAAGAAGCCGACTGGCTGCGCGGTGAGGACACTATCATCGAGTTCGCACGCGAATTGCTCAGAAAGTAAAGAGGCAAAAGTGCCTTTTTACTCTTTTACTTTTAAATCTGGCTGCGTGGTATGGGCAAGATGCCCATACCTCCTACTTTTTTACTCTTTTACTTTCTCATATTTCTTATTTATCTTTCAATCCCTTTTCCAATTCTTCAATAGTCGGCATGGAAGACTTGAAATCTTTCGGGAATAGCTTAGACAGTTGATATTCTGATATTCCCATTGGTTCCTTGTATGAATCCAAGGCGTATTTTGCCACCACATTATCTTTGTCTTTGCAGATGAGCAAACCTATGGTAGGGTTATCTATGTCGGTTTTGAACTGATGGTTGATGGCTGACACATAGAAACTCAGTTGCCCCAAGAATGATGGATGGAACGACTTTGCTTTCAATTCGATGACCACATACGCATGGAGGTGGGCATTATAAAACAGCAAGTCTGGAAAGAACTCCTGCTGACCTACTTCCAAGCGAAACTGCCTGCCCATATAGGAAAATCCCTTTCCAAGTTCCAAAAGAAAACGAGTAACGTTGTTCAGCAATTCGTCCTCAATGTCACGCTCGTCATATTTCTCCCTTAGGTTAAGGAAGTCCAACTGGTAAGGGTCTTTGGTTATTTGTTGCGCCAAGTCGCTCTGCACAGCCGGAAGTGTGGATTGGAAGTTGGTGATAGCCTTGCCGTCACGCTCGTACAAGTCGGAGTCAAGCCAGTTGAGAAGAGCATCACGTCCCCAATTGTTTTCCCAAGTCTTTCTTACAAAGAAGAGGGCTTTATCCATGTTTCCCTTGCATCTTGATATTATTCGACAATGATGATCCCATGGTATCATAAACAACAACTTGAAATCGTCAGCACCCTGCTGACGATTTTGATTATGGGGCGCACTTTGTTGAATATCTGCACTATATACACCTTCCATGAAATCGTCAGCAACTTGCGGACGATTTGCTACTAATGGAGCATAGAGCTTATAAAAGTAGCTCATGTACTTCAAGTTGGTTGGCGAGAATCCCTTTATCTCTGGCATTTCATTCTTCAAGTCCTGACTGAGATTCTTGTAGAACCCTGAGCCGTAAGTATTTGTATATTGCTGGGCTTCAATGTCGCGTCCCAACTTCCAGTAGAATTCCAACAGATAGCCATTGGTGACACATGACGCTTTGAGACGATGGCTGTAGAAACGTTCCTTGAGTTCTACAAGCCAATCCTTATAGTCACTATCATTATGAAGAACTACCGCCAAGTCTATATTTTTATTTGCCATTTTTATATTCTTTATTTACGCCACAAATATAATGTTTTATCGTGATAATTCATCGCTAACAAAAAACTTTTTGAATAAGATGGTAACTATTTAGACAAATAAAACCATCTTTACTTTTACTTCTACCAGTACTTGTTGCGGTAGTACTCCAGTACTCGCAGAGAGATTACTCCAGTTTAGCAGCGAGATTACTCCAGTACTGTGGTGAGATTACTCCAGTACTGCTGCGGTAGTACTCAAAAATGGTACGCTTAGGGATGTGCAACAACGCTTTTTATAGCTGCATCGTGACCACTTCGGCGTTCGCCATACGTGGCGTTTCGTTCATCGGTGTGCCGCTATGCACGCTTCTTATCGCCTTGTTCGTTATGCCGTGTCCCACGGCAAGCACGGTTTTTCCCTCATAATTATCCCTCAAGAACTGCAGGAATGCTGCGGCACGCGCCCTCAGAGCGTCGAGCGACTCGATGTCGTCGGTCCACCGAGCATCCTTTAGGTCGGGGATATATCTGCCTGTGAAGCTGCCCCAGTCGCGCTCACGCAGCAGCTTTGTCTGCACGATGGCGTCAGGCGACACGCCGTGCGCAGCCGCCAGTATCACACACGTGTCGAAAGCGCGCTTTAGGTCGCTCGACACGAACACGTCGATGGGCGTGTCTTTCAGCTCGGCAGCGAGGGCGCGTGCCTGCTCGATGCCGTTCGGGGTCAGCTCGCCTTGAGTCTGCCCCTGCATAATCTGGCGCACATTGTCGACGGTCTCGCCGTGGCGCACAAGGAGAAGGGTTGTCATATCGTTGTTTTTTCTAAGCCGAAATAAGCCTTTCTAAGCCTTCTTAAGCCTTTCTAAGCCATTGCTAACTAAGCCTTTCTAAGCCTTAGCCGAAGTATCCTCAAGCCCTCCCCGACGGGGAGGGTTGGGAGGGGCTTTTTACTTTTTTACCTTTTTACTCTTTTACTTTTAAAAGTACTTTCACCGCTTCGCCCACTGTCGGCACACCGCTCACCACCATTGAGCGTTTGCCGTTCACCTCCTTGAGGTTGCAGCGGCGTGCGTTGGCAGCGATGAAGTCGAGTGCCTTGCCGAAGGTGGCACTGCGGTAGTAGGCAGAGTTGGGGTTGCTGACGAACTGCATCTGCATACGTCCCTGTTTGAGTATTATCTTCTCGCAGCCGAGGCTCTTGCCGTAGCGGCGCAGTGCCACCACCTGCAGCAGTTCCTCGCCCTCGTGCGGTATGGCACCGAAGCGGTCGATGAGTCGCTGGCGGTAAGCGTCGAGCTCGTCGTCGTTGTCTATGTTGTCGAGCTCGCGGTAGAGCAGCATACGCTCTGCGCTGCCCGGCACATAGGTATCGGGGAAGTACATCTCGAGGTCGCTCTCCACGGCGCAGTCCTCTACGAAAACATCGCCTGTGAGGTTGTTGCCCTGCGCTATCTCCTCGGCGTACATGTCGGCAAACTCGTCGTTCTTCAGTTCGGTGACCGCCAGGTTGAGAATCTTCTGATACGTCTCGTAGCCAAGGTCCTCCATGAAACCGCTCTGCTCGGCACCGAGCAGATTGCCCGCACCGCGGATGTCGAGGTCCTGCATGGCGAGGTTGAAGCCGCTGCCCAGTTCGGAGAAGTTCTCCAAAGCCTCCAGTCGGCGGCGTGCCTCGGAGGATAGCGCCGACTTAGGCGGTGCAAGCAGATAGCAGAACGCCTTGCGGTTGGAGCGACCCACGCGACCGCGCATCTGGTGGAGGTCGGAGAGTCCGAAGCGGTGGGCATCGTTGATGATGATGGTGTTGGCGTTGCTGATGTCGATGCCGTTCTCGACGATGGTCGTGGAGAGTAGCACGTCGTAGTCGTAGTTCATGAAGCCGATGAGAATCTTCTCCAGCTCCTCGGGCGACATCTGTCCGTGTCCGATAGCCACACGCGCATCGGGCACGTATTTCGTTATGAGCGCAGCAATCTCGGGCAGGTTGCTGATGCGGTCGTTGACGAAGAACACCTGTCCGTTGCGCGACATCTCGAAGTTGATGGCATCGGCTATTATCTCATGCCCGTACACGCCCAGCTCGGTCTGTACGGGGTAGCGGTTGGGTGGCGGCGTGCGCATGATGCTCATGTCGCGTGCGCCCATCAGCGAGAACTGCAGCGTGCGCGGTATCGGCGTAGCCGACATGGTGAGCGTGTCGACGTTGGTCTTCAGCGTGCGCAGCTTCTCCTTTGTAGAGACACCGAACTTCTGTTCCTCGTCGATGATGAGCAGTCCGAGGTCGTGCCACTCCACAGTCTTTCCTATCAGCTTATGCGTGCCGACGAGTATGTCTATCTTACCCGCCTTGAGGTCGGCAAGCACCTCGCGCGTCTGCTTCGCCGTGCGGGCACGCGAGAGGTAGTCGACACGCACCGGCATACCCTTCAGACGGTCTGAGAACGTCTTGTAGTGCTGGAAGGCGAGCACCGTTGTGGGCACGAGCACTGCCACCTGCTTCGAGTCGCACGCCGCCTTGAACGCTGCACGTATAGCCACCTCGGTCTTGCCGAAGCCCACGTCGCCACACACAAGGCGGTCCATCGGTCGGGCAGACTCCATGTCGGCCTTCACGTCGTGCGTGGCACGCTGCTGGTCGGGCGTATCCTCGTAGAGGAACGATGCCTCAAGCTCGTGCTGCAGATAGGAGTCGGCAGAATAGGCGAAGCCTTTCTCGTGGCGATGCTTGGCGTAGAGTTTGATAAGGTCGCGCGCAATGTCCTTGATGCGCTTCTTCGTGCGCTCCTTCAGCTTCTCCCATGCGCCGGTGCCGAGCGTGCTGAGTCGTGGCGGTTCGCCCGTGTCGCTGCGGCGATACTTCGATATCTTGTAGAGCGAGTGGATAGACACATCGACGATGTCGCCGCGCTGATAGTAGAGGCGTATCATCTCCTGATAGGAGTCGCCCACAGGCACACGCACCAAGCCGCCGAACTTGCCGATGCCGAAGTCGACGTGCACGATGAAGTCGCCGGGTTCCATCTCCTGCAGCTCCTTCATCGTGAGTGCCATCTTGCCCGTGCGGGCTGCGTCCGACTTCAGGTTGTACTTGTGGAAGCGGTCGAATATCTGATGGTCGGTGAAGAAGCACAGACGCAGGTCGTTGTCGGCGAAGCCCTCGTGCAGAGTGCGGTTGACGGGAGTGAAGGGGAGTGCTGAATGTTGAGAGTTGAGAGTTGAGAGTTGAGAGTTATGATTTGAGGATTGAGAGTTGAGAGTTGAGAATTGAGAGTTGTTCAGTTGAGAGTTGAGAGTTGAGAGTTGAGAGTTGGGAGTTGAGAGTTTTGAGTTTTGAGTTGTCTTGCGCATCTGTTGCAGCTCCTCACTGTCGAAAATATCGCGCAGGCGCTGCGTCTGCTTCTCCGAGTCGGCGAGGATGTAGAGCTGATAGCCCTGCAAGAGATAATCGTCGAGGGTCCGGGTGAGCAGACTGAAGTTCTTGTGGAAGAGCGGTTGCGGCGAGATGTGGAACTCGATAGACACCTGCGGTGTGCCCGTAGGCTTTGCGCCGAACTCCACGAGGCGGAAGCGGCATATCTCCTCGCGGAAACGCGTGGGCGACACGAGGTTGTTCTCCTTGCGCATATCGCGCATTATCTGCTGCTGCTCCACCTCCGTAGCACCCTCCAAACGTTCGGCCATGGCTTGCTGCGAAAAGCCGTCGTTGTATATCTGCTCGATGGTAGAACAGAGATAGAGGCGGGCTTTCATCACGAGCAGCGCGTCGTCGGGCAGTAGCGACGTGAACGGCTGCTTCTCCTCGGTGAGCTGCGCCAGTTCGGGCACGATGCGCACCTGCTGCTTCGCGTCCTTCGAGAGCTGATCGGCTACCTCAAACGTGCGTATGGTGTCTACCTCGTCGCCGAAGAAGTCGATGCGGAACGGCAGCTCCGACGAGTAGGAATAGACATCGATGATGCTGCCACGCATTGCAAACTGACCAGGCTCGTAGACGTAGTCGACCTCCTTGAAGCCGAACTCGCGCATCTGGCGTCCGAGGTCGGCAAAGTCGATGATGTCGCCAACGGCGATGTTGATGGTGCGCTCGTCGAGGCGACGCTTCGACACGACAAGCTCGCTGAGTGCCTCGGGGCAGGTCACAACGTAGAGAGCGTCAGCAGCACTGTCTGCATTCTTGCCTGCACCCTTGCCCGTTGATGCCTTCTGCGTGTCGACAGAGGTAAGAGCCGCGAGACGACTCAACGTCTCGGTGCGCAATATCTCGTTGGCTGCGTCGCGCTGTCCGTACTTCACCGCACGACGGTAGGACGACGGGAAGAAGAGCACGTTGTCGGTGCCGAGTATCTGCGTCAGGTCGTGGTAGAAGTAGCCTGCCTCGTCGTTGTCTTGAAGGATGAAAACGGCGGTGAGAGTGTTGAATGTTGAATGTTGAATGTTGAGTTTTTGCGACGGAGCGTCGCAATTTTTAGTTTTGGGTTTTGAGTCTTTCTTCCCGTTAAGTCGTTCGGCTACAGCGGAGAAAAACACAGGAGCCGATGAGGCAAGTAGTCCACCGAGGAATACGTGTCTCACCGACTCATCGCTGATAGCTTTCAAAAAAGCCCCGCACTGTGGCAGGGCTGTATAAATGTTGCTGATGTTTCTTATTTCCATAGAATCGGGTGGGTAGTTTAGTGCTTCGCCTCAGGATACTTTCTGAACCAGCCGTCCCATCTGAGTCGCATCACGCCGAAGAACGCCTCGCCGAAGATACCACCGCTCATCTTGCTGACACCCTCGCGACGGTTGACGAAGATGACCGGCACCTCCTTTATCTTGTAGCCCATCTTGTAAGCCGTGAACTTCATCTCTATCTGGAAGCCGTAGCCCTTGAAGCGCACCTTGTCGAGGTCGATAGAAGAGAGCACGCAACGACGGTAGCACTTGAAGCCGGCTGTGGTGTCGTGCACCTTGAAGCCCGTAACCATACGCACGTACTTCGACGCGAAGTAGCTCATCAGCACGCGACCGATAGGCCAGTTGACAACGTTCACGCCACTCACGTAGCGCGAGCCGATAGCCACGTCGTAGCCCTCGTCGTGACAAGCACTGTAGAGGCGTGGCAGGTCGTTGGGGTCGTGAGAGAAGTCGGCATCCATCTCGAAGATGTAGTCGTAGCCGTGCTCAAGCGCCCACTTGAAGCCTGTGATGTATGCCGTGCCAAGACCCAACTTGCCACTGCGCTCGAGGATGAAGAGGCGGTCGCCGAACTCATCACTGATGAGGTGCTTCACGATGGCTGCAGTGCCGTCGGGACTACCGTCGTCGATGACGAGGATGTGGAAACACTTCTCAAGTGAGAACACCGCGCGTATGATCTTCTCGATGTTCTCCTTCTCGTTATATGTCGGTATGATTACTATACTATCGCTTTTGTTCATTGTTTTGCTATTGAATGGTTTTACATTGTCAACTCGTCAACTCGTAACTTGTAACTCGTCAACTAATATGCAAATATACTAAATGTATTCGATACGAGTGCCGCCGTAGCGTTAAAAAACGTGTTTTCGGGAGTTTTACTGGTCGGGGTTCTCCACAAAGCCCTGATATTGCTCCTCCAGTCCGCCCATCACCACCTTGTAGCTCTCTTCCTCAAGATACTTGATGTTGTCCGTACCCTTGCCAACAGGCAGTATCGGCTTGTGTATGGTGAGGCGGAGCGGATGCCAAACCACCCACTTCATATCGCGAGTGCGTGGCATGATGTCGAACGAGCCATTGATGGTGAGTGGCACAACGGGCAGCTCGATGTCGTCGGCGAGCATGAAGGCTCCGCGCTTGAATACGCCCATGTGTCCTGTGAACGAGCGTGCCCCCTCGGGGAACACCACGAGCGACATACCACCCTGCAGCGTCTGTCGAGCGCGGTCGTAGGTCTCGCGTATCTTGCTTGCGCCACGCTTGTCGACGAAGATGTGGTGAGCCGACTCGCACGCCTTGCCAACGAACGGCATCTGGCGTAGCTGGCGCTTCATCATCCACTTGAAGTTGCGCGAGAGGAAGCCGTAGATGAGGAAGATGTCGAACGCTCCCTGGTGGTTGGCTACGAACACATACGACTGGCCCTTCACAAGATTCTCGCGTCCCTCCACCTTCACCGGCAGCAGGAGTATGCGTATGATGAACTGCGCCCACCACTTGCCGGGGTAGTAGCCCCAGAAGTGACCGTTGCCTAAGGTGCAACCGATTGTAACCATCAAGCTGGTGATGAGGGTGTAGATAGCTATCAAGGGGAGAGCTATCAAGAGCTGATATATACGATACAGATATTTCATTGCTTTGTTTTTGTTTTTTTTATAAGCCGAACTAAGCCTTCTTAAGCCTTTCTAAGCCTTTGCCTAAACTTTTGCTAATTAAGCCCTCCCCGATGGGGAGGGTTGGGAGGGGCCCTTTTTACTTTTTTACCTTTTTACTTTTTTACTTTTAACGTGATTTCCACAATCTCCGGTTTCATATGGAAGCGGAACGGCAGGAAACCTCCCACGCCCGTAGACACAAAGAGGAAGCGTTTGCCCTCGCTATACAGTCCGGCATCCTCGCTGTTGACAAGACTTGTGGGTCGCCAGCCGAAGAGCGACAACTGTCCGCCGTGGGTGTGTCCGCTCAGCGTTAGTTGCGCTGTGCATTGGGGCAGTATGTGGCGGCGCCATGCCGACGGGTCGTGCTGCATCATAATGACGAACGATTCGGGCGATATGCCGTGCAGTGCCTTGCGATAGTCGGCTTTGCAGGGGAACGGCGGACGACCGTCGTTCTCCGTTCCGGCTATCACAATCGAGTCGGCTCCGCGACGCAAGATGCGACGCTCGTTGAGCAGCAAGTCCCAGTTGAGCGAAGCCTCGAACGAACGTGTCAACCGTTCCATGTCGCGCTTCTGCTCCGCCGTGGCTGTCTTCACATAGTCGGCGTAGTCGTGATTGCCAAGCACGGAGAAGATACCGTCGACCGGATGCAGATGAACCAACGTGGGCGCATGACGCACCAACTCCTGTGGGCGCATATTCTGTAAGTCGCCGGTGAAGAGGATGGCATCGGGATGTAGCTCGTTCACCTGTGCCACCATGCGCTGAGCAAACTCCTGCTTCATAGAGCCGAGGTGCATGTCCGAGAGCTGCACGATGCGATAGCCGTCGAAGGCTTTCGGCAGACTGTCGAACTCGAGCGTAACGCGCTTCACGTGCAGTTGGTCGGGACCCACCATCGTACCCATGAACAGCACATAGAACCATCCGAGCACAAGCACCAGTCCGGTGTGGTTGCCCCAGTTGGTGCGCAACTTCAGCAGTCGCTTAACAGCCAGTCCGGCGAGCGACGACAAGGTGAAGACCACCTTCGGCACGATGAGCAGCCCGAGCATGAACAGATACACGTTGAAGAGCGTGAGGTTATCGGGCGCAAAGTTGCGCATCATCGAATAGGCTGCGGTACAGGCTATCATAATGGCTCCCGGCACCCACCACAACAGACGCATCCATAGCGTCATGTCGAAGCGCCAGCGCAGATAGCGTCGGTAGATGTACAGGTCGGGCAGCAGCGTGAGCAGCAGTATGAGTATTGATATCCTTGCAATCATTATGTTCCATTTTATGGCACGTTTTCTCGCCATGGCATAACTCGAGCAAGCTCGGTTCTGCTCATTTGGCTTAACGAAAACGTTTCTTATAAACTTGTGATAGTGTTGTTACAGAGTTTTCCTTCTATTTCAGAAACCTGCGTATGAGCTCCACGGGCAGTCCGCGACGGTGTGCATAGTCGCGCAACTGGTCTTCGCCGATGCGCCCTAACTCGAAGTAATGCGCCTTCGGGTGGGCGAACATCAGTCCGGACACCGATGCGTGGGGCTTCATGGCACCACTCTCGGTGAGTCGGATGCCAATCTGCTTGAGGTTGATGAGCCGGTCGATGATGAAGTTGACACTCGTGTCGGGCATCGACGGATAGCCCACAGCCGGACGTATGCCTTGAAAATCCTCGCGCAGGAGTTCGGCTACAGACAGATTTTCGTCGGGTGCATATCCCCATAGCGAGCGACGTACCTCCATGTGAAGCACCTCCGCCGTAGCCTCAGCGAGTCGGTCGGCAAGCGTCTGCGCCAGCATACGCTGATAGTCGTCGGTAAGGAAGTCGTGCTCCAACGCCAGGTCGACCGTAGTGGCGAACACTCCGATGCGGTCTGTCACGCCCGAAGCCTGCGGACGGATGAAGTCGGCAAGCGATAGGTTCGGCTCGCCCTCACGTGTGGGATGTTGCTGACGCAGCATAGGCAGCCGCACATCGTCAATGAGTATGTCGTCGCCGTCGCTGTTAGCATTGAACAGGCCTACGGCAGCGTGTGTCTGGTAGCGCGTCTCCAAGCTGTCAAGCATTTGTTCTGCCTCCGCCCGCATTCGGTCCTTAGCCTCCTGCGGCTTGCCCGAGAGCCCCCAGGCGAAGTAGAAGTAGAGCCAGTTGATGTACGGACGCAGGGTGGAAATGTTATAATCGGTGTATTGCAGCATCATCGGTCTACTCTCTAAAGCGCACCGCCTC
>OHSI01000434.1_pt1 | contig 27302 bp, 30 predicted proteins | sample 1578641 | NCBI WGS metagenome assembly OHSI01 (sample SAMEA3879535, study PRJEB24766) | human gut metagenome | biome: human-associated habitat; feature: feces | place: USA | collected 1985/1987 | reverse complement strand
ATATTATAATATATAGCTATGTCAAAGTCTATACAATATAGAAAAACTTAAAAAAACAGAGAGACTTACATCTCTCCGTCTTTTTCAATTTATATTATATTGCAAATCTTATCATATTTGTAACCATTCTCCCATATTACATATAACACATTACAATTCCGCCCTGGCTCTTCTCCGCTTCAAGCGCCAACACCTCTCCAGCTCCAACGCCCCCAGCGTAAATCCATCATCTATCCTCTTCTTACTAACCCATATCTCCATCTGTTTCCTTGTTAACTCAATGGTAGATATAATCCCTTCATGGCCGCAACGTTGTTTGTAGGCGCCTATATTGGTCAAAAATACATGGACGCATCCCCCCGTGAGGCCACTGTCGGCAGCTATACGACCGAGCTCTATCGGCTTTCCTATGATATCGGCGCCCAGTTCCTCTCTAATCTCACGGCGTACATCTTCAATCGGTGTACAATTTGGATCAGAAAAACCACGAGGGCATGCATACTGTCTTCTTCTGATTGCATGTCTGAACTGTTCCAGCAAAACATATTTTCCTTTGTGCTTCGCCAGAATAACCACACCATCGTTTCCATTTGGCAGGACTCTCTCATAAGCCATAAGTTCATTATCATCCTTGCGTATCGGGTCTACCACCATCATGTTATATGCGCTGCTGTAAACAACTCCATATTTACGGCTATGCAGCTCCTCGTCACGGAGGATCTGTTTTCTGGCCTCTAAAGTATCCAGGGACGCTATCGGATACGATTTATATTCCGAATCCTCATTTGTTATATTCCTATCTTCACAAAGCTTTAAATATCTCTTCAGTTCTTTTGTCAATGTGTATCTTATTTTTTCGCCTTCACAAAAATGTTCAGAGTTATCTAATCCTTTCATGACCGAATTCACATATGCCTTACTTTTTCTAAAGGTAATCCGAACCATATCCCTAAGCAGTTGCCAGATTTCCGCTAAGGATTCTGATAATGACAAAGCATCAAGTCCAGGAATCTTAGCTATGAGCGAAGTCACGATCTCTGTAATGATCAGCATAACCATTGTCTGAATACCCGAAGGAACCGAATTCCAAAATGCTACAGCAGGTTTTATCCAACTATTTTGCATAGCTTTTGCGGTCCAATAATCACCTGTCAGTTCGGGACTTATCACTATTAGAAAACACAAAATAGCAAATACTATTTTCTTCAATATTCCACATAAAAGTTTCAGTTTTCTTCTATGCTTGTCCTTCTTAGCGTTATTCTCATAATAAAATACATAATTCCTATCTATTTCTGGTTTATCCTTGACATAACCTACAATTCTTGCAGCATTAACGATCTTTGGGGGTCTATATTTTCCCAGTTTGAAGGTCTTAAAATCATTTTTCTCATCAACAAGATATCTTTCATCACGTTTCCTTCCACCATCCCACGTGCGCTTCAATCGCTTAGAAAAGTCACATTCAAATGTATTCTCACCATGGCAGGCACTACCCCAATCTTCTAAATCCCTCACATCATAATGCCTTGACACGTTTGATATACTGCTCTCGCAGGCATAGTTATAACACAAATCAACAATTGCCTGTGCATATTGACACACCTTGACATTTGTGCCTGTTTCTACCAATTTTTTAAGTTTTCTGATATACACTGAACGATTATTTTCATTCTTATTTTGCTTATATATGTTATCAAGTATCTTTTGAGCACTTCCCCACAGCTCCACATTATCTTTCGGAACATATAAACGTATAACCTTATCCAATATCGAACTGAATTTCCAACAGCCCAACTCACCATCAGCCCTTGGACTTATGTATATATCATGCATCATGCTCAATTTGATCACGGTTTCCATAAAGCTATACAAGTTCTCCAATATCTCAGCCATAGCATCCCAGGATAGATTAGTCTGGTGCTCACCATCCTTGTCCACTTCAACAAATATATCTATGAGCTCATCTCGCCTGTTCTTATAATCATCATTATACTGCTCACCATTCTCATTCTTCTTTAGTGCCAAAGCCAGCTGACCGTACTCATATATTTCAGACAAATCAGAATACAGAAGGCACCTCTTCATAATTGCGGTAAGTCGTTTCTGGCTATATTTCAATGGAAGTGCGGAATATATAAATTGCTTGTCATCCTCTATCGAATCCATCAAATACTGGGACACAGTACGTATATCGCCATACTGGGATATCTTGATAACCCCACTATCAAACAATTTCAGCAAAGCCTCTTTGTATTCTCCGTTTTTTAGCAGGCTGAAAAAGCCCCTCGAATCCACCATCTGATTATAAGTCAAGACAACTATATTACCATTTGTCACAATCTCATCGTACAAGGCAGCCTGTCCCGCAATTATCTCCTCATCTGTTTTGCGCACAGAATCCAATTCAAACAAATATACATATTTACTCATTCCTTCACACTCCCGTATCCAACATTCCCCTCAACCTATCTGCGTACCACCTGATAGTTTGCCGTATTCCATCATCGAAATTCACCTCCGGCCGCCAGCCAAGAGTCTGTTCAATCTTAGTTGAATCGATAGCATACCGCAGATCATGGCCTTTCCTATCGGTGACAAACGTTATTAGTGACTCGGGCTTACACAATTCCCTGCAAATCATCCTGACAATATCAATATTTGTCCGTTCACAATGACCGCCCACATTGTATATCTCACCAACTTTTCCCTGAGTCAATATCGCATCTATGGCACGGCAATGGTCATCCACATGTATCCAATCCCTGACATTTATCCCCTGTCCATAAACAGGCAGCGGTCTGTCTGACAATGCATTTGTCACCATCAAAGGGATAAGTTTCTCAGGGTACTGGTATGGTCCATAATTATTTGAACACCTGCTGATGGTAACCGGTAAGCCATACGTTCTATGATAAGCCATAACCAAAAGATCTGCTGCCGCCTTCGAGCTGCTGTACGGCGAGCTCGGACAAATCGGCGATTCTTCAGTGAATAACAGATCCGGCCTGTCAAGAGGCAGATCTCCATACACCTCATCTGTACTGATCTGATGAAATCTACCGACATCATATCGCATACATGCATCCATCAACACGGACACGCCCTTGATATTAGAATCAAGGAACACCTCCGGGTTATCTATAGATCTGTCTACATGCGACTCTGCTGCAAAATTCACGACCACATCCGGCCTCTCCGCCTCAAATATACGATACATCTCACATCTATCGCATATATCCGCCTTATAAAAAACAAAATTAGACCTGTCCAAGACAGGTCTAATCGTATCCAGACTTCCCGCATATGTGAGTTTGTCCACGCACACAAACTCATACTCAGGATATCTGTCCATCATATAAAATATAAAATTACTACCAATAAACCCAGCTCCGCCGGTGATAAGAATCTTCATATGTTATACCTCTTTGTACAAAACAAGTTGTGGTTAGTATAAGTATAACATAAAGATCAGTAAAGCATAAGTTTTTAGAGAATTAGAAATGCATTTATTGTAACCATTTTCATAACCAATATTGACTCTGGTTAGTATATATGTTAACCTAATATATAGATAATTATCAGATTTTTAATATGTTTTATAAATATGCGAAGTCACAAACCCATAATAAATTAATACAAAAGGAGATTCATACTATGAATATAAAATATACGCCAATTTTAAGATGGAAAACTGGAGAAAGAAAATGTCTTGAAAATCTTTCTCCTGAAATATCAAGTCAAATTATTCCATTTATTGAGGTTGCTCCTCCTACAGTTTCCTCAACAACCACAGACGAATCTGCCTACGAAAAAAAATTAAAAAAATTGATATCATCTTTCAACATAAGTTGGGAGGATAAATTATTCTATTTATATTTATCAGCCAGTTGGTACGCAGACGTTTATAACCCTGACGAATATTTTGATATATACAGAAATTTATTCACACTCATACATCATCCAGGAGCTATACCAGCTTTTGACATCAATGATGAAATCAATATCAGCCATGCGGCAAGTTTAGAAAATACAAATGGAATTTGCTTAAGGATACGCGTGAACGACTTTGAATCGATAAGTCAAACTCTGCAAGATTATATTGATAATTTATGGATTATTCCCGAAGAAACTGATCTGTTACTCGACTTAACTTACATCGACGATGAGATTTATCCTAAAAAAGCGGCATTAACAACTGCAATATCTGATATCCCTAATTTGTCTAATTACAGACGTATTATTATTGCCAGTTGTTCATTTCCTAAGGATATATCGAACCTTACTTCAAATTGCATAAGCGAGCGCAAACGTGCTGAATTAGCAATCCATCAAATATCTCTGAATTTACAACGTAATTTTACTTTTAATTATGTATATGCTGACTATGGACCTATGAACTTAAATGAAACACCTTACATAATTGGCATGTCTCCTACTTTTAAAATTAAATATTCTACCGAGGAAAAATATCTAATCTATAAAGGACTTCCTCTCAAAAAGGGAGGACTTGACCTAATAAATATAGTAACTGCATGTAAACAGCTCATAAACCACCCTCTTTATTCTGGTAAGTCATTCTCATATGGAGATGGCATAATAGATTCGATAGCTAACGGAACAAATAGCAAGGGAGGGAATCTCACCAATTGGGTCGAATATAGCTTTAATCACCATATTACCTTGATTGTCTCTTTAATGTAAAAAACGGAGAGATTAGAATAAATATATCTAATCTCTCCAATTCTCTCTATATTTAATTGTTTCTCGTGTATAATCTCTTATTTGTTTTAAAGAAAATTTTTCCAGTATTATTTGCCGCAATATTCTTCTATTTTTCCCAGATATTCCTTTTACTCCAGCCTTTTTCAATAACGAAATAAGTTCTTCTTTCCATAATAATTCAAGTAAGGAAATAGCCTCTATGTTTTTATTTATTTTAGCATTTCGTTTTTTTCTAATTCTATATTCTCCTTTGAATTCCCAAACTATGTATATTCCCCAATATTCAGGAATATATTCTTCTATTTTATCTTTAAACTTCTCTCCTACCACAATTGAAACCATATCAAACGTCTTATCATAGCATTTTTGTTGCAACGGAAGTCGTTCTAATGTATCTGCATCACTTTTAATCTCGTATCCACACAGTTTTCCATTTGCAACCGCAACATCAACTCTTGCTTTCCCATCACAAACAGCCAATTCCTCTACAATTCTATAATCATGTTTGGCATTTATTTTATTCAATTCATCAATCAAGGTTGTTCTTATATCATTGTCTTTCAACAAAGCACAATCCCCCTATACATTTCCTGACATATTTGAACTAACGATTAAAAAGTATACCACTTTATATAATAATTCTCAAATAACTTTTATTTGTCGAGCAAATGCCAAAGTTACTGTCAAGGAAGGCTTTGGCAGACATGCTATACTCTGTATGAGTAAACTAGCATATTAAGGAGTCTTGCCCGTATGGACATGCGTTTTCTCCGTCTACTGGATTGGCAATATCTCCACACAATAATATTACTCTGGAACATCCAATATATTTACTATCTTCATTGGCCTTCACATTATATATAACTCTATTCTCCATTCACTCCACCGATTTACTCCAACATCATAACATTGACCTATTGTGCGCTTTTCTGCAATATTTTTCTAATTCTATCAATACAACTTCTTTATACTCCATTAACATTCTACCATACAATTCTTTTTTATACTATGTCTTTAGCATTCAAAATCAATGTGTATCTTTGATATTGTGTTTTTGTATGTCAATATATAATTCCCCATAACCACCAATTGCCAGCCCCTTAAATCTCTCCTATAAATGCAGTAATAAAGAACTTAGCCTTAATCGGATCACCTGGAACCTCAGTCTCAATAACTCCGCATATACTTGCTGATAACAAATACAACATGATTAAATCCTGCCTCTATAGTATAATGAATTACATATCAAGTAACTTTCTTTCAATTTCTAATACATTGGGGAATATAAGTTTTGCGCCTTTCCTCTGGAGCGCCAACACTTTGCTTGCTTTTTCTTTTAAATCTTTTTCCAATATACCGGTCACACGAACCGGTACATTTGACCTTGCATCAAAATATTCATTTTTCATATATTTTGATGTAATAGGACACATATTTTGAATAAGGAACGCTTTTTCATGACCGAGCACCTCGCCAAAAACTATGGTATCACAGCGCTTATATTTTTGTATTTTGCTGTTATAGATCTTTTTAAACTTTGATACCTGAGATGAAAATGGAATCATCCAATATATTCCTGTAGAATTATCTTTGAATGTATAAAAACAAGGTCTATCATGCACCTGCCCATTTACTGTCTCTTTATTCTTCATAAAATATTGATCCGGAAAATCCATAAAATAACTATCATCTATGTAATAAAAATGCCCTGCTTCCATTTCTTTCTCCTAACAAAAAGAGACCTCACTCTCACGAATGAAGTCTCGAAACATTTGAACTCGATCTTTTATAAGTCGCATATCGAGTAGCGACAAACATTTGAACTCGACCTTATTTCAGTTGCATATCGAGTAGCAACAAACATTTGCAGCAAATCGCTTACTGTAACTAAAGTATATATTCAAATGCCCTCACTGTCAATACACACGGAGTTCAAAATCAGCTTGCTGCTGTATTATTAGTATATGCTTCTCCACTTCTTCACATTCAAATTTCATTATTCCTTCGCCATCATCTTCATATATGAAATCAGATGTTCCCTGTCTTCAAAACCCATCTTGCCAAATGTATCTATAACCCATCTTTCTTCAGTATCTTTTGGAATAACAACATAGTCCATAGTCTGCCCCCTCTTGCTATCTTCTGTAACACCAGATAGCAGATATTCTGGTGTTACATCCAGAGCTGCACATATGAGCAATATCTTGTCTGAACCTGGATTCGTATTCTTCTTCCGCCAATCACTGATCGTTGTGGTCGCTATCCCAGTTCTAATTGAAAACTCTTTCTATGACATTCCTTTTTGATTCATTCAGAGCCAGAATGCATCTCTAAGCTCCTCGACCTCATCATACGGAAAGCACTCGGCAACCCCTTCGTTTTCTTCCAGATAATTGATAATCTCTCCCGCCAATTCAATCCCCTTCCGACTGTGTCTCACGCCAGAATAGTAAACCGATTCATTACTTTCCGTCGGATCGCCGAGTGCGCCATAGAGAGAATAAAGCTACCGCATGACGCCATCGGCATTCAAATCCATCGGCACATAGATTCTCACATTGTCATCTGGCAGAATCCCACCCTCAGACTTTTTCTTTCCAGCGACTGCTTTCTCCATCTCATCTTCCGTTTCATATGGTACTTTCACAGCCAATGAAGGGTCATTGACATAGAGCATTTCTTCTGGTATTGGGTGGATATCTAATTTGTGGTGCATATAAATCACGCTTCTTTATCGAAGTGATAAACTTTTTCGCTAGCGACTGAGTTTTCACGAAGAAATCTCAAACGTGCAAATGCAAATGTTCGAAGAACGTTCATCTGCACCTAACACCTTAGATCTTTCTGATTATAATCTAACATTTAATTGTTGATATACTTTTTGCTGAACAGCCCAATAAGCAGTTTCTTCATCTGTCCCATATGCTTTTATCTGCACTCCATCTACATAAGTAATTGCCCAAACTATCTTCTTCTCATATTTATACGATACATTATATATCTTCCCAGCTTCTTCAAAATAAGATTTATCTATCATGCTTATCCTCCTCAATCTCGCACATTTTTATATATAAATCAAGTGCATCCCATTGGCTAATATTAGTAATCTTTTCTATAACATCATAATACGGATAAACCCCACCTCTTTTTGAATCCGTCTCATCTATAAAATCTATGTATCTCAATGCTTTTACCAATTGGCCATGATTATCATACTTCTTGTTTTTAAACTCATCTCCTATATGATATTTAATCATATGCCCATTATATTCAAATTCACCATCATAATACTCTTGTCTTATATTTTTCATGACTCTCCTCACCATCTTTTCACAGAATTTTTATTCGTACCCGACACCCCAGGCACTAGATCAGTAAAGCAACTAAAGTTGATGCTACGCAATCAAATGCTAAGTTTTTTATCACATCCGAAACGGAACTACTTGTACACCTATTCCACCAAACTGAACAAATCATTATCAGTGCTGATATTCCGCCAATACTTATATCAATAATCCAGTTTACTTTATATGGATTATTGATATGCCACTTCACCTTCAGTCCCCCATTTCATATTTTTTTCAATATCTTTTCATTCTATCCTATAAACACCAATTGCTGCCAGTAGTAGCTGACACCCATAACAGCAAGTACATATAGCCGTCCTAATTACGTATTTCTCAACCATATTATTATCCAGCGAACAAACTTCGATAATAATCTATGTATTTATATCTACCATAATCAGCCCAATATGACATATACCGTATTTTTTTCACATGCCTCCTTAAGAGCTTAGTGGCAGGTATTTTTTATCATTCACTATGGAAAAGCAATCTTTCAAACTCTAATTTGCTCTTTGCACAGATTTATATCTAATCTGAGTTTACAGCCACCTAAACAATACACTTTTTCCTTACAACTAAGACAACTCCCATCTGCCGACTTTCTTAATTGAGAAAATAATTCTGAGCTCCAAACATCCCTAATCGTATTAGATTTCAAAGATATTCCGTTACCCCTACAATCTATTCCAAAAGAACACGGATAAGCGTTAAGCTGACTATCAATATACATGGAAAACGTTCCAGCCTCACATGCATCGATACAACTTACCGGAATATCGTCCATACACCATCTTAATATAGCGGGGGTAAAACATGTATCAAATCCAACTCTGAAATTATGTTTCTTAATAGCTAACATCAAAAATTTTTCAAGTAATTCAATCTGCGATACCATTTTATTTCTCTGCCCATACCCCACCGGTTTATACAGAATAAATATAACAGCATTAATGCCTCGAGGGAACAAGTCATTTTCTAATCTGTATATAGCTTCTCTAATTGTTTGATTTGATATTACATAATGAATATTTGTAGTACACCCTTCTCCTACCAACCGTTTTACCGCTTCAATAGTTGCTGTATTACTTTCTGCACCATTAATAAGGCGAGAATACCATGAAACAGCTACAGCTCCACAATAGTCTTTGATGTTATGGATTTCATTATCAGTCAATCTCCAACCACTTGTAGTCAGATTAGGTACTATTCTGTAATACTTACAGATTTTTAAAATCTCCTGAAATTCAGGATGCTTATTGGGGTCACCCGCTCCTCCAAGGGCTATTTGAAATGTTTTTCCGGCAGCTTGTCTAGCAATTAAATCGAAATCAGATACAGTCATATGTGGTGTATAAATTGAATATCCCTTTTGATAGCAATCTATTCCTGCCGATTTACAATAGCTTCCATTATCACAATGGCCCATTATTCCAACATCTAGTAACTCTGGAAATGAGCGACATATAGGATCCACGCCATCAATATCGCTTCTAATCAAAGTCCCATTCTCTTCATTAAAAATTTCATAGAATCCATATTGTTCGTCTTTGTATAATATCATTTACCAAACACACGCTCTCCCATTTAAATAAAAATCCTTCTCTTCTATTTCAAAACTATCTGTTGTAAAGAACTGTGTTATTGGTGATTCATCACTACTTGTATATCCCCAATATACATGAAAATTAGCTCTTTGTCTGAAAAGCATAGCTGACTTTTCACCAAACACATTTTTTATACTTTCATAATCTGGCGCTTCTATATTATGGTGCCTTATCCCGCCGTAATTAACAGCTCTCATAATATCATCGCATAATGTCCACCCCTGCTCTTCAATTGGACTTCCGTTCTTAAAACCAAGTTTTTTATATAAATACTCTGCCGATAATTCTTTTTTTGAAATAATCAAAAAATTTGTCGACGAACTATTCGTAATAAAGCCTGTCCTGATCTTCATCGTTGATGCCTCCTACTGCTTTATAAAATGCATTTTTTAAAGCAGAATCATAATTTAATGTTTCAATGTTTCTTTCAATAGATTGTTGTGTACAGTTTTTCATAGAGTATGAACCAGCAGCCATAATTTGTGCATCTTCATGTGATATGTTATAATGCTGTTCCATATATTCAGTAATTGACTCATACTCTTTATTATAATACTTATGAAATTCCTTATTGAAATTTACTGCACCTGAAAAATAATAATCATACATTCTGGCAACCATATTCCCGGCAAAGCTTTTTGATCTTACTTTCATGCGATGCATCACAGTCCATTTGCAAGGTAACCTAGAATTATCGAAATAAATAATTCCTTCTTTTTTAGTTCCTATATAACCATTCATCTTCCCACCTCCTATTTTTATATAGATTTTATTCTTTTTAGCATTTCCTCACGAACTCCTTGATGATTTGGTAAGTTTTCAAAATATTTTTCTAGCAACAACTGCTCATTAGGGTCATTTAGCCTAAAACATATAAGAAATAACTCTGCAATTCTTTGAACCTGCTCTGCTGCCGCAGAATTCTTTTCTACTAAATGTCGATGAATATCCTCAAGATTCCCAGGCATATAATAGTCATCCCAAGAATTTCTAGCCTTCATGCTAGCAAATGCTTTTCTCATACATTCCTTATCACGTATGCCAAAAAGAATATCTAGATAAGTGTCAAGATTATATACCCCACCCAACACTGTTCCTTTAAGCATTACATCGAAAACTATTCCTCCATCTTCATACGGATCCTTAACTAAGCAATCTCTGATATAATCTTTTTCAACATCCGTAAGTGGCAATCCCGAGGTAAGAATAATTCTCAACCCAAGATTTTGAAACTCAACTCTATGACGTCTACCTTGATATGTCTGTCTTTCTCTGCCATCTGGAATTTGTACCAAGTTTAAAAGCTTTGTACATAATTCATTTGACATTTGGGAATTAACAATCTTCTTTTCTGTCCTAAATAATACATATGTATAATGAATTATCCCTTCAAGTGCAGAGCTTCCTGCTTCTTTCAGTTCAAGAATTTCTTTAATAATTGTTTCAGCATCAACATTTTCTTTGATATCTGTATTGTCTGTTACTATCTCTCTGGCAAGTATATAATCTCTCATTTCATCAAAGACAAAGTAAATTACTTCATTTTCTAGCTCAGCAATTGTTCCCTCATTATTTATGATCTTTTTACTTATGAGAATACTGCCATCAATATTTTTATTAACCACATCAATATCCAAAATACTATTCTCTATTGTAGAAACAGGTATTCCATCATATTGCTTATTATCAAGCATAATTCTCGCAATTTTTCTAAGCAACTTATCAGTATCTGTTGCTGTAGTTAAACATACTTTATTAATGTACTCTTTAAATACCTCATGTTTACATACAGACAAAACATCAGTATCTTTATTAGCATATGTCTCAAAAAATATTCTTAACATCAATAACTGTTCACATAGCATGTCCTTTACAGCTAAAGATATGCGACCAGTATATTTGAAATATTCCTTATATACCAAGAATATTCTATCTAATGCAGTATTACTATACGTATCTTCCTTAATATCCAGTTCAAAAGCTGGGAAATAAACATCGTCAACTAGATCTTTTCTAAAACGAGTTTGATAATATTCATTTCTACACGACACAATCACCTTGAACCTTGTATATTTAAGCATTTCATTGGTAAACAATGATAATTCTTTCGCAAATTCCTTGTTTTCGTTCTCATTTATCGCATCAATAACAATATAAAAGTACTTTCCTCGAATACTGAGGAGTAAATTTTCAACCCTCCAAAAAAAATTAGAATGTTTTTTTAAATACGATGGGACACGTAAACAATCCAATAAATACTGTTCTAGACCTGTGTTTATTTCTCTTGCAGTAATAAATGCAACAGCCTGTTTCAATTTCATTATCAATTCTGAAATACTGCACAACAGATTTGTTTTTCCATTTCCAGCACTTCCATTCAGTATTAAGTACCGACTCATTGCACTCTGCGTGTACTTTTCTATTTTATTCAGAGCCTCATCATATGGATAAAAACATATTTCAAACAAAGCCTGTGATTCTGAATAATTATTCTTAAATTCATACTTTCTCTGTCTTAATGAATTGTGCAACTCTCGTTTATCCTGAATTGCAGAAAGTATGACTGGAAAACTGTCAAACGGGTTCAAGCGAAATGCTCGTTCTTCCTCATTAACTGCACTCTTAAGAATATCTCCATACGAATTATGATATATGAAGTTAAATGCTTTTATAATACGTTTCCTCCACTTATTGCCAAAAACAAAATATCGTAATACTTCTTTTCCTTCATTTAATTCCACAAAAACTTTTGGAATATATTTTTTGTTTTTCTTTAACTCTGAAATTGTATTGTTCGTTACCTTATATGTTATTCTCCAAAAGGATAACATATAAGCAACACAAGCTACCAAAGCTACTATTAATAATATAAGCCACCACAGATCTTGTAAACAACTACTCAACTTCGCTAGAGCCTTAGCTAAATCAATACCAAGGGTTGACTTTGTTGCCCATGTTGTTATTTCCACCACTTCTATTTCCAACTATTTATCCTCCCCCATGTTTGTAATTATATTATTCATGCTGTTTATAATGACTCAAGACAATCAATAATTATGAGGTTCAGTTAATTATCAAAAAATTCTAAGACTCATGTCATAAACCATCTATTAATCCAACATTTTTGTAATAATTATTATAGCATATAGTTCTTTTCCAATCCACATTATATAGTAAATCATAACAGAACTGTGAAATTACCCATAACCACCAATTGCCAGCCCTCCCGGGCTGGCAATCACATCACATCCATATAAACTTCCTATCTACAAATCCCCAAACAAGTCCTTCTCATACATACCGTCCTCAATCATCCCCTTAAAGCTCTCCTTAACAACCTCAACATCTTCCTTATACGTCATACCATACCAGGTATCATTCGTCCGGAGAACCTTAACCGTCATCTTCTTCTCATCCAGAAGCTCTCCTATGAATGTAGGAATAAGGAACTCTGCCTTAAGTGGATCACCAGGAACCTCCGTCTCAAAGAACTCCGCAAATCCTGCCTCCAACATATCCAGGAATTCCGGCGTCAATCCCCACATGTTCATGGACACCAGAGACTCCGTATCAATGGCTGTGCCGTCCGCAGCTGCACCATCCGCAGTCTTGACGATATTCTTGGTCTCCACCACCTCTGTCAGATTATTCTGATCGTCCATCTTGCAAATGCCTCTGGTCACACCACCATTATCAGACAATGTATTCTTGAGTACAAATCCAGCCATACACGACTGTCCTCCGTTCACCAGATACTCATGAACCAGTCTGAAGCCTTCCTTGCCGTAATAATCATCTGCATTTATCACGACAAATGGTGTCTTCAGCACGGCTTTAGCAGCAAGCACGGCCTGTCCTGTTCCCCATGGCTTAGTTCTGCCTGCCGGCAGCTCCCCGGGAATATCCTCAATATCCTGAAATGCATAATCAACCGTAACGCCAGATTTCCCGCAAATGGCAGCAATCCGATCACCTATAACAGATCTAAATTCTCTCTCAATATCCTTGCGGATAATAAATACAACATGATTAAATCCTGCCTTTATGGCATCATGGATTGAATAACCCATAATAATGTGTTGGCCATCATCTACAGGCTCCAACTGTTTGATTCCGGTTCCAAATCTTGAGCCGATTCCTGCCGCCATTATAAGTAAAGTTGCCTCTATTTGTTTTCTCCTCATTAGTAAGTAATAAGTTTATGTTCATCTTTATTATCTATAAATAAACTCAAATAATGATATATACTATTTGTTACTATCGCAACTGCCCCAATTGTTTTAGTACAGCACTGGCATATAAAAAAATATATACGCATGAAACTTAGCTTAGCATTATTCACAGAATGTTCACTTGCACCTGACACCTCTTAGGCCCCTAACTTCACGAGGTATCCTAAGATGTGCCGGTACAAAATGTTCACAGAATGTTCATTTGCACCTGACACCTCAGATTTTTGTAAATCCCGTGATTTTCAAATTGCCGTTTACTATCCGAAACACCAAATATATACTAGACCAGAAAGCAATAGGAATGGCTATCTTAAAAATGTATTTCTTAAACATTTTCTTGATGCTTCGGCCTCTACTTTTTCCTAAAAACAGAGCACCACTAATCATAACAAAACAGCATACTCCAATTCTAGAAATTGCACTAAAAATTTCATATATAGGCCATACACTCGAATCAGCTCCAGCATATTTCCAGCCTTTTGTTAAAACATGAAGCAGTATCACACAAAAACAAGCTAATACCCTTAATAATTCAATCCAAACTGCTCTGCTCACAAGTTTTTATTTCCGTTTCCAACATTGTCAACCCTTTTTTATATCAAACTACAATTATTTTTTGAGTAAAAATCTCCAATCACTTGACAAATGCTATTTGAAATATCTTCACTGACATAAGACAAGTTACGCCCACTTTCAATTGCTTTTGCGAAAGCAACTAATTCGTACCGAATTCCCTCACCATCCAGCTGATAAAAATACCTCTTATTCTGAGATGTATCTTCATAGCGAATTTCAAAATAGTCCGTTTTCCACCAAGGTGCTGGAACATAAATATATCCTTTTGTGCCAGAAATAACTAATTCGCCCTCTGACTTTACACCCTTTGCCACTTTTGCAGAAGCAACCGCACGATCATATAAAAAATCAATTTTCGTAAACTGATCATGTCCATCACAATCGATATGCGAAATGATATGCTTTTTCTTATAATTACAACCGAGCACATTTAGAACAGGCAACATAGCCGTAGGTCCCCATGCACAAATACTGTCCCATGCGTCTTCGTTGATAGAACGCAAACTTGTACAAGTCGCATCGACTGAATAAATTTCCCCTATTTTTCCCTCTTTTGCCAATAATAGCAGCCTTGAATATGCTGTCGAATAAGCTGTTTTTAACGCATCCATTAAAATACAGTTATTCTTTTTTGCCAACTCAAATAATTCGTAGTTTTGTTGACTGTCTAATGAAATAGGCGACTCACACAAAACATGTTTGCCCTTTTCAAGGGCCTTTTTAATCTGAGAATAATGATTTTGAGGCATCGATACAATATAGACAGCATCTATCTCTGCCAAAAGTCTTTCATAACTATCTGTAACAAAAGGTACATCTTCAAAATATTGAGGATTTTCCGTACAAACTCCAACCAGTTCTAATCCATTAACATACTGTGCTTCCCTGATATATTTCTTTGCAATTGGTGAATCACCGATAATTCCGAACCTTACTTTCCGCTCTTCTGATCGGATTTCAGAACTTGAAACGCCTTCTGTACGATCCAGATACACTACTTTACAGTACTCGTTCAGATAATCAAATTTGCCTTTCCAATCAGAACCGATCGTAAAAATATCCACATCGTATCGACGGATATCTTCTATTTTTTGACCTTCATACTCTTCTACTATGATCTTATCCGCTAAACCAGTGGCACGTACTGCCTCAATTCGTTCCATTAAGGACTGCTGCACATTAATCTTTCCTCTGGTCTTATCAAAATCATCTGCTGTTACGCCGACAATCAGATAATCACCAAGCGCTTTTGCTCTCTCTAATAGCCTGATATGTCCATAGTGAAGCAAGTCATATGTTCCGTATGTAATTACCTTTACCATTTTCTTACTTCCCTCCTGATTCATAACAATCCTCGGTTTTGTAGATCTTTAAAAGCGTTTACAAGTGTCGTATTATCATCTTTCGTAAGAGCTCCAATATGTCCTACCCTAAATACACTGTCTTTTAATTCACCGCCATTTGGGCAAATCCAAATGCCATATTCGTCTTTCAGCTTTATAAACACATCATATGCAGAAACATTTAATGGATGCAAAGGAGTTACAGCATTGGACATTGACTCCGATACAATTTCAAATGGCAGCCCTTTGATTTTTTCCCTAAAATCCAGTGCAAGCTCTGCGATTTTCTTTGTTTCCGTCTCCACTCCACCAGCTACATCTATTTCTTTCAGACGGGCATTAATCTGACGTAAGGTACCAACAGCCGGTGTAAAGGGTGTTTGACCTCTTTCTCCATTTTTAAGTGCGGATTTCAGGTCAAAATACATACAATTAACGACATGCTTCTCAATGCGTTCAACTGCCTCATGCGAAAGGACAATTACAGAGATACCCGGAGGGCAGGCAAGTGCTTTCTGGGAACCTGTAATCATTACCTGTACACCAAGTTCTTTCATATTAAAATCATCTGCAAGGAAAGAACTAATGGCATCGACCACTAAGAACATTCCATTCTTTTTACAGAATTCACTGATCATATTAATGTCATAATGCACACCAGTTGAAGTTTCATGCACATTAACAAGGAATCCAGTAAAACCCTTGCCATTATAGACATCCAACTGTTCTTTCTTCAGTGCTTTACCTGCTTCCAGCTTGATTTCTTCATATGTAATATCATGGATTTCACACAATTCAACAAAACGATGTCCAAAACTGCCACCGTTCACAACCAAAACTTTGTCGTTCTGATCAAACATGTTCATAACCGTAGCTTCCATAGAAGCAGTACCAGAACCAGTGATAAAAACTACTCTAGCATCATCGCCAGCTTTCGCAAACTTTTTCATCAGAGCTTCATTTTCAAGCATAATCTCGGAAAATTCAGGTGTTCTGAAATATGGAACCTGCTCAGCTCCAATGGCTCTTACATTTTCATCCGACATAACCGGACCTACCGTGAAATTTAACATATTTAAACCACCTTTCATGAAATCTAAAACAATCAACATACTAATTTAATAAAGACTCAACAATATCTCTAGCAACGCCTTTTCTAAAGACCTTCAGTTTGAGAGCTTTATTCCTCAATTCTTCTTTCTCATCATCGCCTACAATTAATTTGTTAATATAATTAACAGTCATTTTGGGTCTATCGCTCACATACAGAGCATCCGAAATATTTTTATCCATCGCATTTACATTATCCAAATATATAATCGGCCTTCCAGTAAGCAAAAATTCAATGTCAATTGCAGAGTAGTCCGCAATCAAGCAATCTGCTTTCTCAAACGACTCCATATAAGATGATGATTCATCCAATGACACATTAGGCAAAGATGCAATGAGACTTTTATAATCATTAACTTCTGTTTGAGACATAATCCCCATAGCAATGTAATGAGAAAACATCAATGGGTGAGGTCGAATTATCAAAATGAGCTCTGAATGTTCCTTAAAATAATCAATTAAAACATCCTTATTTTCGAGGAATGTACTCTTTTCATTATTGTCAAAGTTTGTTGTCCATCTTGGCAACCACAAAAATGTTTTTGCATTCCCTGATTTATCGCTACGCTTTATTAGATCAAATCTCGGATAGCCCAAATTATAGACAATGCTTTTTAAATCCGTATTCTTACAGAGTCTTAACTTTGAATTACAGTAATTGTAAACTTTATCGCAATCTGCAAACAAATAATCCACATAACTCAGCAAATTATCAGTAAAGCATCCCTTTATCATTTTCATGCCATCCGTATAACTTGAACCATACGGTACATAACATAGTCTGCTATATTGTGACAATGTCTTAAAATGATACTCTTCTGGATACTCGCCCGCATATGGAAGTCCTAAAAAAATAAAGTCAAAATTGTATCCACTTATACCTTCAAAGCTCTTTGTCTGTGTGTTATATGGATTAATAACAGTGATCTTTTCATCAAGATTTTTACAAAAATCTATATTCTTTTCGATAGTGCTAATATCCACTTTCTTTTTAGCATGATCATATCTCGGCAGAACTAAAATAGAAACCGAGAAACGATTATCTGAACACATTGTTTCAAAAACAGACTGAACCGATGTAAAGATCTCCGTTCTTTGAACAATAAAGCATACCTTGATATTGTTTTTATTTATCGGCGGTAGACTTTTTCTTTTCCGTTTCACTGCATAGTAAATGCTATTTCTTAAATAAAACATCAATTCCCATTTTTTTCGTTTTATTTTCTTTATGATTTCACCCATTAAATCTCTCCATTATTTCTTCTTAAGTCCAATGATACTGGACATTAAGAATTCTCTCTTTACAAAAGCAACAATTCCCAAAATAACCAGAAGACCATATCGCACAATCTTATAGTCAAAAAGGAAGTTACATCCTATACCTGCAAAAATCACAAGGACAGATAATCCAACCACACATTTATAGTCGAACAATGTCTTTCCTGGTATAAATTCTTTCATCACCTTGCGGCTAATAATCGCATGGCCAATACTATAAAGCACATAACATACCAGTGTTGTATAACCCGCTGCCACATAACCATACTGTTTTATAAAAATATAGTTTAGTCCTAAATTAACAACAGCAGCCAGGATTGAAGATACCATCAAAAAACTTGTTTTTTCAAAATAGAACTGTGGTGTTGCTAAAATATTATAAAGGGAAATAAAAAACACACTTGCTGCAACCGGTGGAATAACATATGCTGCACTTGCATATCCGCTTGAGCCAAACAGTAATACAAGTTCCGGACTCAAAAGCATTAGGCCAAGTGAAATAGCTGCAACCAGCAACATTAAAAAGTTGATAGTTTCTGGGATTTTCTCATACTTATCTGCCTTAATTCTCTGATAAATCCACGGCGTGAACGAGTTAGAGATTGCATTGGTAAAAATCTGCACAAGCATACCAATGTTATATGCAACACTATAAAATGCCACTGCAGAAGTACTAACCATTTTGCTAATCATGATCTGGTCGCCTTTGTTCAAAATCATACCAGATAAGTAATGTGGCAAAAGTGGTATAGCCATACCTAATGCGAATTTCCAATATTTTTTATCAATCCAGCATTTTCCTTTTAGGAACTGGTAGACCATAATTACACCACAGAAACAAACTTCTACAATAACAACTGAAAGAATTCTTGCTGTTGCTTTGTCTTCTGCCAGCGATACCATAATTAATCCAAGTACCGGATTAACAATTGATTTACAGAGCGTTACAATTACTAATTTTCGATATTTATATTCAAATCGTTGTCTACCGGACCAAAAGCTAAGTGCCGGTGTTACAGCCATTTCAACAAACATCAAAAAAATCAAATGCGGCGCAAGCCCTAAAATATCACTCCATGCATTCTGTGTAACGAAAAAAATTGCAAATACTATTGCTGTAATAGTCAGGGTAAGTCCCTGCATTGACGAGATATAGCGATCTCTATCTGTATCATACTTATTCATTCCATTTGTAAAAACACCGTAATACAAATACAATGAAGTAATAATCGTTAATATTTGAAGCCATGATAAGTACAGGCTATATGTACCATATTGCTCTGTAGTCAGTATTCTTGTAAAAATAGGCACAACAATAAATGAAATGCCTTTTTGTAAGATGCTACACGCGGAAAACCAAATTGCAGCTCTTGCCTGAACACTAATAGACGTATATTTCTTTATAAAATTCACTTTTTTCACCTACCTTCAATTAGCATTCATTCGCCTTCTGAAAATGATTTATAATATTGCAATAGATCATGATTGTTTTTTTTGTCATATCCACGTAACCTAACCATTTCAGCATACAAAGTTCGCTTTCCTATTTCCTTATTGTTCAAGCACTGCTCTAATTCATAAACCCAACCCTTGGCATCTTTTTTTAAGGAAATATAATGAATCAATTCTGTAACTTCCGTATCTCGTGGCACAACACCTGAAGCTAAAACCGGTAAACCATTAGCTTGAGCCTCTATAAATACAATTCCCAGTCCTTCATACAACGACGGAAGTAAAAACAAATCCATCGCCGAGTACATCGCTTTCATATCCGTTTGATTTCCCATAGAAATCACTGCATTATCTAATCCCTTATTGCCGATGTACTTTTTTACCTCTTGCTCTAATTCTCCTGTTCCAACCCACATTAAAACAGAATCATTATTTTTTTTGTGATACTGCTCGAAGACATCTACAATAAAGAAAGGATTTTTTTGTTTTGTATGCCGACAGACAGTACCAATCACAACCGTTTCATCTTTCACGCCTAGTGTATTTCGTAGCTTATTTCTGGACTCAGAATCAAACTTCACGCTCTTCGTATCAACTGTATTACGAATAACATCAAACTTTTTGTTTCCGAAATATGATTTTCCTGCATGATTGGAACACGCTAGATATTTATTGCAGCTGTGTACACACGGCACATGGTATGCTAATGTGTATAATGCACTATGTATGTCATGTATGTACAACGGATTATGTGCGTGGTAAATACGATACGGCACATGAGCTTTCTTTGCCAATCTAGCTACTAAAGCCGCATACTTTCCGGTTATGTGTATATGGATGATGTCATATTTTTCATCCGCAAGTTTTTTTTCAAGAAACCCTTTACTTTTTTCATAATCCGGTCCAGAATGTTTTTCGTCTACTTGCGGCAATAAATAGTAGTTACTTTCGTTTCTTCTCAGTTCCTCAAACCATGGAGAAGAACGATCATACATTGAACAAAAGTCAACACTATACCCATTCTCTACCAAGTCTGGATAATGATTCATTACGACACTGGTAACCCCATTGCTGGCACGAATATTTGAAACTATAAACAGTACTTTTTTCATTGATTTAGTCTTATTCTCCTGAAAATATTTTTCTTAAGCCTTGTCCACGCTATCGCAACAAGTAAAGCCAGCAAGAAAACCACCACGACACCCACGAATTGCCAGAGTGTGTTCATCGGCAAAAGCTTCTTTTCTACACGAACAAACAACGGATGAACTATATAAATCAGCAAGGAATATTTCATTCCAATAGTTACCAATAGATTTTTCTTGCCAATCTCTTTCATTTGCAGAAATCCAACAAATAATAGCACTGCAACAAATGGCGTCATTATATAAGAATCACGTCCACCTGTTACTCCAGAATCTATCAATAAATTCATTTCTAATATTGATAGTAAACAAGCGCCACTAAAAACAACCCATATTGTTCTATTTGTTGGCAATCTTCTTTCCTCATACCAATCTCGAACAGCATCACCTAAAAGTAAGAATGGTAATCCTTCAGCCCATACATTTCTAGTAATATAATAAGCAACATCATGGCCCAGTATAATAGAAGCATACTTTCCACATACAAGTAAGAACAAATTACCACCAAGAATTACACACCATTTTATTTTTCTATTCTTTACAATAGCCGGGCACAAAGCACATATAATTAGTGCGTATAAAACAGACCACATATACCATCCATGATCTGCTGCTATTGGATCGTTAAACAAAACAAAGTCAACAATGTTTTTCCTGTCAATAAATTGCCCCCAGTATACAGATATATCGTGTTTCAAAAAGTGATATATACTATCGACTAAGAACCAAAATAATTCCATTTCAATAGCTATCATAAAAAATTTCACAATCTGCTTTTTTACATTTCCGTACTGTACAGTATCTCTATACATAAAACCTGTTATCAATATAAATACAGGTACGGCAACCTTACAAAGCAATAAAATATATTCTGAAAAATAACCTGTTCCACACGCATGCTGATAACACACCATAAATGCTGCAACAGCCTTCAACGCATCTAATGAATAAATTCTTTTTTTTGAATCCAATTTTTCTCCCATATCTTTCCTCACTGCCAATAGAAACTATATGGTACTGCTCCATAAAAAGATGCGGCATATGTTGTTGTCATCCATAAGAAGTAGATGAAGAACAGTCCATATACAAATATTCTTACTATCGTTCGATTACTTTTTAACCGCATAGAATCTATCACATACGGATATAGAACTAACACATATGGAATAAAATAATATGTAAATCGGTTTATTATGTTCATTCTAAATAAAAGCAATCTACATACTGAAGCGATCAAAACCATGAACAGCATAAAGCTCTCATTCGCTTGAAGTTGATATTCATTTTTATCATTAATCAGCAATGTTTTTACTGTTTTCTTCTTCCAAACCAGAACGTAATATCCAACTACAAATGCACCTACAGTCAAAACAAAATTGAAAATTGACTGCATGTTCATATTTCCCATACTCTCTGATCCTGTTAGATAACGTTCATAATTACTACTTCCAACTATCCCAAGTATCCCAACATAAATCTGCATATAAAATTCATATAACAGAACCGTAATTACTCCGCCAACAACTATCTGTTTTCTAGTAAACTTCAGTCGATCAAACACAATCATCAATAAGCAAAGTATCGCTGAACTATGGAAAGTCGATGCTAAAAGTATCAGAATGGCAAATTGAATATAGTCTTTTATTCCCCGTCTACTATAATCCAACCAAACATAACCGACTAATATAATTGCAACAGCCAAACCTTGTCGCATAATATTCATGCACATATAGTACAGACAGCTGAAGATTACAAGTTCTGTACTCATAACAACATCTGTTGATTCTTTATATATGAAGTAACCGATTGCTGAATAAATCAACAATTCTGTAATAAAAATATAAACTTGAACATCATGAGAAATCAGATTTAAAAACCATGTATAATAGCAATAACCTATTTCATAATTTCCCATTGCTGAAAACTTCGGCACATCTGTTAAACTGAATGATGCAATTCTCACAAAGTTTTTAGCATAGTGATTTGGAATATCAATACCAACACTCGGATTTCTCAGTCCGGCCAAAAGAATCATTAACGCAAATGCAACAATAACAAATCGTTTTTTCCTTCTTTGATCTTTATTGGCATGGATCACTATTCCGTATAATCCAATTATTGCAGCTAATGCAAAATAAACTGCCATCTTAGTTTTCCTTCCTCCTTAGCTCAGTGATGTCTCACCCTCTTAATTTTCATCTTAAGTTTTAAAGGGATCATACATTTCAAGCTGTCTTTTATACGATAAGAAAGAGTTAATGATTTTTGAAAATCATTTTCTACAGCAGCATATCCTTTTGATCTATACAACTCAAAAATATATTCTCTCTTTTCTGAACGATGTGTTGGCTGTCTCAGCTGTCCATTTCCTGCAACAATTTTTTCCACCGTTGATGGAACAAGCTCCAATTGCTCCTTACACACTTCGATAGCTCGTTCACCTGTTTCCGTATTTACAAGCAAGCAGGAAATTCCGGTGTATTTCCGATCAAACCACTTATCTTCCTTGAATAGCTCTGGGTGTTGCTTTGCAATCCCCCAATAATCTCCTATCGTGAGATCCGCCGGACGATCCAGTGAAGCGAATTTACAGGAATAGCAGTTTTCTCTACACACATAACTTTTAAGAAAATACTCATAAAACGATGAAATTCTACAATGTATATCCTTATATTTTCTGCTTAACCTAGTATTAAATCTAATAAAGTAATCTTCCCATCCACGATTTTTATCTCTAAAATTAAACTCTGAAATATCATCGCTATCTTTTTTCAGTATACCCAAATAGTCATTGAAAAATCTTTGATTTGGAACACCATGACAAACAATATCAACTGTTAAAAGATTTTCATATCTTCTACCCAGAAATTCATTTAGAGCAGCTACTTGGCAAGGTGTTCCGGAAAAGAGTACCCTTCTCCCCTCTAATACAGCTTTTTTCACATCTTCAAAAATATTTTCTGTATTAGATTGAACATACTTTGACCCCTGTAATTTAGGAAGATCTTCTAACCGATCAATGCCTATCGTGTTGACCGTAACCTGTTTATCAAAACTATAGGCCGCTCCATATACTTTGCCACCTGCTTTTAATACCTTTTCGGCTACAGCAGCAAATACGCCACCAGAAGCCGAACCATTCACTTGCTTTTTGTTGGTATTAACAGCTACATAACCATTCATCGGATGATTACATTCTGCTTCATTTTGATAAGAACATACCTTCTTACAAGCTCCACATCCAACGCATAAGGCATCATCAATCCGAGGATATTTAAATCCACAGGAATCTTCTTGCATTGAGATTGCTTTTTTCGGACAAACACTTACACAGACACCGCAACCGCAACACTGTTCCTTATTCTCAAATAAAACTATTTCATTCTTCATCTGCAGTACCCCTCAGCAAAAACTCAACTATCAAAAATTAGATTGTATAAAATCGTCTACCTTTTTTCGCTCTCGATTTAATACTTCATCTACTTTATTAAAATTAATTTCTCCAGTTTCACTCTTTCCATTCATCACTCTGTGGGCTGTACCTGTCAATTCCAGTACGCTTTGCAGTCTGGTATTATATTTCCCAGGATAGAACACAAAAAATTCTTTATGGAAGTTCAAAGAAAAAGCCGTACAATGGAAGGAATCCGTTACAACATAATCAGCATAATTGATAAGCGAAAGAAATTCTTGCACTGTAGGGCAATAGATCATTTTCCCCTTGTTCCTGTAGTGACTCAGATAGTAACTCATTCTAACAATCTTACATCCTGTTTTCTTTGCTAGATCCTGTGCAAACTGTTCCATCTCCGGATTATCATTCAAACGATAAATAATGATGTACTTGTCCTGAATCATTCTATGCGCAATCATGTTCGACCATTCTTCTTTGTTCAAAACAAGTGTTGGATCAAGAATATGCTGAACATTCCTGATTCCAAGTCCTTCAATTAGCTTTTTTGCAGATTCCTCTCTTACTGAAATCGCTGTATACTTTTTCGCATACTCCGTAGTCTCTTTTATCTCATTATTGGGGAACTGATCCATTCCAATGCTTATTGAATAGCCAATTCTCTTTTTCCCTTCCGGTGCAAAGTCAAGATAATATGCAGGCAAAACGCCTCCATTATACTCACTGTTCCAGGTCTGATCGCTTCCGGTAACATAGATATCCGCACTCGGAGGATTATTTTTTAAATCAGCATAATCCGCGTATTTCCTCGTTAAATGTATATATTGGGTCAAAAAATTATCGCAGACTTTTTTTCTCTTTGATGTTTCAATTTTCTTTAAGCAGGTGTAAATCATCTTCTTCACAGCATTTCCATTTTGCCCTTTTCGCTGCATGCCTGCTTTTATTAAATTATTGTCTTCTGCATTCGGCCTAACATAATCAACTATTTCTGCTGAATATCCCATAAGTTCAAACTTCTTTTGGGTTGCATAAGTTTGCAACAATGAACCGTAATTTCTTATATAATGTAATGTAACTACCGCAACTTTCTTCATTTATATCTCCCAAATTTTCTCTTCATCAATGTATAGTAAATATGAGGTGCAATTACAAAAAGAACAATTTGAGCTTTCTTACTGAAGCTGAGGTTTGATTTTCTCACATCTTTCAGGTGCTCCTTTAAATATTCTTTTATAGCTTTCACTGTCTCCATGTCAAAGCTATTGCAAATTGCCATGCCATTAGCACAGCTAAGTCCTCCATTTACACAGGCGTAGGCAGATGCTGCTGTCGAAAAAGATGTATCAGCATCTGTTAAAATTTGCATACTCTCTTTTACATTTTCAAACTGACTCCGATACCAATTTAACGAATGCTTTGCAAACATTGCAGAATCTTCTCTCTGAATATAATATCCATAAAGGCCAGCATGAATATAAGTTATAACATCACTTCTCACAAGGGATTTCATTAAGAATTCTATATCCTCCGCCATCACCTTTTTTTCATCAAAAGCAATGGTTGCTATACATTCTTTGCGGTAGATTTTATTCCAAATACCCATACGAACAGTTCTATTAAAATCTGCACATAAATCAAATGCCTGCTTTTTGTCGACTACTGTACCCTCTATATTATCTATCTTTGAGTCAATAATATCGGTTGCATTACTATCAATCACTGAATAATCAAAGATCACCATATCCGGATTAAATTGATTGATACTTTCTTGAACAAGCTGCAATGTGTTTCTCGCAATTATGTCATCAGAATCCACAAAACAAATGTACCTTCCGCATGCTTGTTTCAGCCCACAGTTTCTTGCTGAAGAAACGCCACCATTATCTTTGTGAATAACACTAATACGAGCATCATTCTTTGCGAATTCATCACATATTTTCCCACAGCTATCTGGTGAGCCGTCATCAACCAAAATCAATTCAAAGTTGCCAAACTCCTGCGATAAAATACTTTTAATACAGCGAGATAGATATTTTTCAACTTTATATACTGGTACGATAATACTAAATTCAGGCACTTAATCCACCTCACCCTTTCAAATTTTTTGCAAATTGCAGGATATGCAATTTAAATAAAATCTTTTTTACTGCATCAATTGCATAATCCTTTTTTGTAATCAATCCATATTTCTTTACATGCTCTGAAAGTGTTTCTGTATCGAAATCTCTATAAAATTCAGCTCTTTTAGGATGTGGTTTTGCAGATTTTTCGATCATACTTCCATCTAAGTCGACACCCTTTTTTATGTCTGCTTCCACAAATTCATAGTATTTTTTCAACTGCTCAAAAGTCTCAAGTCCTTTTCCACTTTGAACAATCAGATGTGTCCAGCCCTTATCATCGTCTTTTTTGCCTGTAATTTTTGAATAGCTCCAACAGTCATATATCGTAAAATCACTAACATGCTGCAAATTTTTAAATCTGCAATGATAACAAGATGGCCTTGAAGATATTTCTCCAAAAAAGCAAGATAACATCATATCTGTTCGTGCAGTATTGTAATAATGTTTTCCATTTTCAAAATGGATTTCCATATTACCCGTGTGGTATCCCATTACTTTACTTCTGAACTTGATATCTTTTATGTTTGATTCATACTTCGTCCGCATCTCAGATATATACTTTTCCCATAGCGTAGGAGATGGTACTCCATGACACACAACATCAATACACCACAGATTCTGGTCATTGCCCCTTAAATACTGCTTCAGACCAGCGACCTGACAAGGCGTTCCACTATAGAGAACCTTCTTGTTAGACTTTAAAAGTTTCCTTATTTCGCTAAAAGTATCTGTCTGGTTACTTTGAACATACTTTGAGCCTCTGAAATCAAGCAATTCTTCCTTTTTATTTGTAATTTTATGAACAACATTTAAATTAGTGTCATAGGATACACCAACGACATAACCACCTTGATCAATAAACCATTCTGCTATAGGCAAGAAAAAACCACCAGATGTACTTGCACTAACATTTTCTTCATTGTGGGATCTAACAATGAAAAAAATGTTAGTG
>OHSI01000415.1_pt1 | contig 28394 bp, 24 predicted proteins | sample 1578641 | NCBI WGS metagenome assembly OHSI01 (sample SAMEA3879535, study PRJEB24766) | human gut metagenome | biome: human-associated habitat; feature: feces | place: USA | collected 1985/1987 | reverse complement strand
CTCTTTTACTTATAAAAAAATTCTTTTAAAAATTGTTCAATAATCATAAAAAATAATCTCCGGGAAATCAGGTTTTTCACCTCATTTCGGAGATTATTTCTTTTTAATCAAGTATTATTCTACATCTTTCAATGCTTCGAGATCTTCTTCTCCTGTACGTACTTTTACTACTTTCTGCACGTTGTATACAAAGATCTTACCATCACCGACATGTCCTGTATACAGTGTCTTGGATGCTGTTTCGATAACTTTCTCAACCGGAATATTTCCAACGATAACTTCTACTTTTACCTTTGGCAGAACAGTTACGTCCATCTCAACTCCACGGTATTTCTCGCCGGCACCTTTCTGGATACCACATCCCATAACCTGAGTCACTGTCATTCCTGTTACACCAAGATTATTCAATGCTGCTTTCAGGCGCTCGTACTTGGAAAGTTTTGCGATAATAACTACTTTATGCATTCCTGTATCTGCATCTACCGGTCCGGCTACAGGTACAGCTGCTGCTCTCTGGATTGGAGATGCTGCGTCATAATCTGCTACACCAAGATCTGTGTTTTCATTTTCATTCATTGCACCTTCTGTAATATCCATGATGCTGAATCCTGCATATGCTGATGCAAGACCATGCTCCTTGGAATCCAGACCAACAATCTCTTCTTCCTCTGAAACACGAAGTCCAATTGTCATATCGATTACTTTGAAGATAATTGTCATTGTTACAACTGTCCAAGCAAGAACTGTTACTACACCAAGAAGCTGTGTTCCGAGAAGTCCGAATCCACCGCCGTAGAACAGACCTTTCAATGTGCTTTCCGGCGCATTTGTTGTTGCAAAAAGACCAACTGCGATTGTTCCCCAGATACCATTTAAGCAATGAACTGCTACGGCACCAACCGGGTCATCTACATGCACTACATTATCACAGAACCAAACGCCAAATACTACGAGAACTCCTGCAACTGCTCCAATGATCAGTGCTCCTAATCCATCTGTCACATCACAAGGTGCTGTGATTGCTACCAGACCTGCGAGGGATGCATTCAGACACATAGACACATCTGGTTTTCCATAACGAAGCCATGTGAAGATCATACATACAACGGTTGCTGTTGCCGGTGCGATTGTTGTTGTCATAAAGATAGATGCAAGCTGTGGGCCTGTTGTTGCTGCCGCACCGTTGAATCCATACCATCCAAACCAGAGGATGAAACATCCAAGAGCACCTATTACGAGGTTATGTCCAGGAAATGCGTGGACTTTTGTTACTTTTCCATTCTTATCTCTTGAGAATTTACCAATTCTGGCTCCTTCCATTGCAGCTCCGATAAATGCTGTTGCTCCACCTACCATGTGGATTGCACAAGATCCTGCAAAATCATGAAAGCCAAGCTGTGAAAGCCAGCCACCGCCCCAGATCCAGTGTGCTTCGATCGGATACACAACTGCGGAGATCATTGCGGAATAAATACAATAGGAAAGAAACTTTGTTCTTTCTGCCATGGCTCCTGATACGATTGTTGCTGCTGTCGCACAGAATACCAGGTTGAATACGAAATTAGACCAGTCAAAGTTTGCATAATCTGTGAATATTCCAAGTGTCGGAATTCCTACCAGTCCGCCAAGTGCATCTTCTCCAAGCAATAATCCAAAACCAAGAAAAATAAACACGATTGTTCCGATACAAAAATCCATCAGATTCTTCATGATAATGTTACCGGCATTCTTTGCTCTGGTGAATCCTGTCTCTACCATAGCGAATCCTGCCTGCATAAAGAATACAAATGCAGCTCCGATCAGGAACCAGATGCCGAACACTTCTGTTCCGACTGTGCTTGAAATCTGAGTAATAATTTCTTGTGTCATACTACTTCCTCCTCATACCTGAAAACTAAAAAGGCGCATCCCACAGCTTCCCTGAATCATCCCCCCTGAATCGGTTCTTGCTGTGAGACACACCTTTGTGTCATTGAGACCTGCCGCTATTTGCGGCAAATCTATAGGTACCATATTTTATTAAAAGAAAAGGCACTCTGAGATCTGTTTCTCAAAGCGCCTTTGCTTTTATGTCACGTAGTTTACTCCCCTAGCCCAATGTTGTCAACCTATATTTTTACTTTTCGTAAATTTTCTGATTTTTTATACTTTTCATGCATTTCTTTCATATATTTTCACAAAACAGAGTGCACTCTTGCAATATAAACCACCATCTGCTAAAATTTATCTTATGAATCAAGAGCAATCCGCTCTTTTCAATAATTGTAACTATTTCAAGCATATTAAATTATAAGGAGGACTCTAAAATGAGCAAAATTGATGAAATCAGAAGCGCTATGGTCGCTGCAATGAAGGCAGGAGACAAAGAACGAAAAGCCGCACTTTCCTTTCTGCTCTCCTCTCTGAAGAATAAAGCTATCGACAAACGTGCCGACCTGACAGAAGAGGAAGAAGGACAGGTAATCTTAAAAGAAATCAAACAGTTAAAAGAAACAATTGATATGACACCTGAAGATCGTACAGATCTGATTGAAGAGGCTCAGAAGCGTCTTGCTGTTCTTGAAGAATATGCACCAAAGATGATGAGCGAAGATGAAATCAAAGCAGTGATCACATCCGTTCTTGCAGATCTTGGTATCGATGCTCCTACAGCAAAGGATAAAGGTAAGATCATGAAAGAACTCATGCCGAAGGTAAAAGGCAAAGCTGATGGTAAAGAAGTCAATCAGATTCTTGCCGGCATGATGAAATAAATACAGATTCCAGAATAAAGACGTAGCAAAGAGGGTGTCGCACTAAACGACACCCTCTTACTTTTTGTTAATTATTTCATTTTTTCTGCTTATTTTGTTATCTATTTTCCCACTTATGATAAATCGCCTCAAGTGCATCTACCGCACCATCGATTCCAAGAAGACTTGAATTCAGCAGAATTGCATTCGCTTCAATACTGCCCCACTTACGGTCTGTTCTACCTTCATAATACAGGCGTCTCTCTCTGTCAATCTTCTTAATCTTATCTACAGCCTCTTTCTCGGAAAGCTTATAGATATCCATGATTCGATTGATTCTATCATCCTTATAAGCATAGATAAATGTATTCACAACATTTGAATAATCCCCAAGAACATAATCTGCGCAGCGTCCCACGAAGATTCCAGGTCCGCGTTCCGCAAGCTTGCGGATGATTGCTGACTGTGCGTCAAAAAGTTGATCACTTAATGGTTTCTCCACTTCCGGACTGAGCATAAATGTAGTATAATCACCCATTCCAATATAATAGCTTGATAACACATTTCCAAGTCTCGTCTCATCCACTCTTCCAGCATCTTCGTTCGAAATTCCAAGATCTCTTGCTGCCATTCGAATCAGATTGTGATCGTAAAGAGGAATGTTCAGTCTCTCTGCCAGTCTGTTTCCTACTTCATGACCGCCACTTCCGAACTGTCTTCCAATTGTAATAATTGTGTGATCCATCATAAGCAAGTCCTCCTTTTTCTGATAATTCTATTCTATCACTCTTTGAATTAAGAAAAAAGACTTTCTTCCTGTTTTCCGCTAACAATTTTGTAATACTGTTTCGAAGTCACCATGTAGACAATGATATAGAATAATGCAAATACTAAATAGGAGCACACTGTCACCAGAATCAGGAATTTTCTGTCAGAAAAAGCAAGCAGATGCACCATTTTTTCTATCATTGGAAATGCAAATGCCGTATGAATTCCGGCAGCCACAAGAGGCAGGAAGAATACTGTCATTACCTGAGAATTGATCGTCTGACGCACTTCTTTCTGTGTCATCCCCACTTTCATCAGAATCTGGAATCTGTCCTGATCCTCATAGCCTTCTGTAATCTGTTTATAATAAATGATCAGCACCATTCCAAGAATGAATACGACTCCAAGAAGGATTCCAAGGAAGAACAGACCGCCGTACAAAGCCTGGTAATCAGCTCTTGATGCGGCTCTGCTGTCTGTAGAAGCTCCAAAAAATAGGGTATCTGATTCCTCTGATTCCTGTTCAGCCAATGCATTGATTTTCTTGTCAATCTCGTTTTGAATCTGGATCTGCTCTTCATCTCCACAGGACAGATCAAAATTGTAGTACCATTTCTCATAAGAACCATTGGCACCGTAAACGGAAACATTTCCTTCTTCCAAAGCTTTTATATCTTCCAGTCCGGAAACCACCAGATAGAAGCTGCTGTTCATATTTGCCATATTATTTCCATTTGAAATCATTTTATCCAAATGTCCTTTAATCCTCCATGTCCCGGAATTCTCCACCGTGATCTGATCATAGGGGAAATCGGAATCTTTCGCATACAGATACGCTTCCCCGGGAGCAAGCTCCAGATTCGTCCCCATGATCCGATTATACGCTTCCAACGGCAGAGCATAGAACATTTTTAAATGATCAAATGTATTCACTTCATTGACTCCCGGAGCATTCTCCGGATTAAAATAGATTTCATTTTTTGAAATAATTCCACTGACTGTAAGCATCCGGTAATTCTCCGGATTCTCCGCGGTCTGGTTATGTTCTTTCAAAACCTTCTGTACAAGCTCTATAATCTGTCCATTCTGATTCTCTTTCATTTCTTCCGTCTGCTCCGGTTTCGTGTACATCTCAATCTGGACAGATTTCGGATATCGAAGATTCAAGCCATGTTCCATACTCAGATACAGGCTGGTTGTAGAAGATACCATAACCAGAACCATTGTGGACAGAATACAAATAGACGCTAATCCTGCCCCATTTCGTTTCATACGGTAAATCATGGATGAAAGTGAAATAAAATGATTTGTTTTATAATAATATCCTTTCTTTTTCTGCATTATTTTACAAAATGTGACCGAGCCGGCAATAAATAACAGATACGTTGCAAGGATTACCAGCACGACGGCAACCATAAACCAGATCATCGCAACAAGCGGATCTTTGATTGTCAGGGATAAATAATAAGCCACACCAAGCAGAAGCAACCCGAGTACTGCAAAGATCCAGTTTGCCTTCGGAGGTTTCTCTCCTGTCTTTTCACTTTTTAAAAGTTCTACAGGTTTTAACCGATAGACGGACACGATCATCCGAAGCATGATTAATGCAAAAATGACCAGGAATAACAGTGCCGTAGCCACAAGTGCCGGAACACTGATTTTCATAGAAAGTCCGGCATTACTTCCAAGTATCTTCGCTGCCAGAAGTTCCCCTAATTTAGAGAACAGGATTCCTCCCACGATTCCTCCTGCAATCGTCAGAACACTGATGATCAGATTCTCAAGAACCATAATTTTTACAAGGTCAATTTTTCCCATTCCAAGGATGTGATACAACCCAAACTCTCTCTGTCGTCTGCGGATCAGAAATGAATTTGTGTAATACAGAAGGATCAGAGAAAAGATTGAGATCACACCAGAACCAAATCCAAGGATCATCTGCATAGTATCCCCACCTTTGATCTTGGCAAACTGCGGACTCACTGCAAGATAATCGATCAGATAGAACATCATAACCATACAGATACAAGTGATCAGATAAGGAAGATACAGCTTCTTATTTTTCTTAATTCCATTAACGGAAAGTTTCAGATAAAGTCCACTTTTCATTGTCTCTCACCACCTGTCGCAAGCATTGTCAGTGTCGCTGAGATATTCTGATAGAACTGTTCATCTGTCTGTTCGCCTTTATATACCTGGTGGAAAACTTCTCCGTCTTTAATAAATAACACTCTCCCGGCCTTGCTCGCTGCTTTGACAGAATGTGTTACCATAAGGATCGTCTGTCCCGATTGATTGATCCGCTCAAATACCCCGAGCAATTCATCCGTTGATTTCGAATCGAGTGCCCCGGTCGGCTCATCCGCCAGGATCAGTCTCGGATCTGTGATCAGCGCTCTCGCCACTGCTGCACGCTGCTTCTGTCCTCCTGATACTTCATACGGATACTTCTCCAGAAGTCCTGCAATTCCAAGTTCTTTCACGATTGGCATCATCCTAACATTCATTTTCCTGTAATCAACTCCCTGCAGTACCAATGGCAGTAAGATATTGTCCTTTAGATTAAATGTATCCAAAAGATTGAAATCCTGAAATACAAACCCAAGATGATCTCTCCTGAACTTGGACAGATCCTTCTCACGGATTGCTGATAACGGTTTTCCATCCAGATAAACTTCCCCTTCAGTTGGTTTATCCAATGCTGCCAGCATATTCAGTAATGTCGTCTTCCCCGAGCCACTCTCTCCCATGATTGCTACATATTCGCCCTCTTCTACTGAGAATGTTACCTTAGAGAGTGCCTGTACCTGATTACCGCCAAAACGCGGACGGTATATTTTTTTCAAATTTTCTACTTCCAAAACTGTCATTTCTTACGACCTCCTCTTCTTTCTTTCAACATCCTCAGTATAACAATACAGCCAGAATGCCAACATTGATTTCTGTGACATTCCAGCTGTCTGATGTGACAATTTTGTCACTTGCTTCTCTCTATGTGATTTAGTGTTTTACTCTGCTCTCAACGGATACTCTGCCAAATCAATCGTAAAACTGCTGCCTTCCCCCAACTTTGACTCAACTGTAATCTGATGCCCAAGTTTCTTTGCCGCCATCTGACTCAGATACAGACCGATTCCCGTTGATTTCCGTTCCATTCTTCCATTATATCCCGTATATCCTTTTTCAAAGATTCTCGGCAGATCCTCCGGTGCAATCCCCATTCCGGTATCTGTAACTGTCAATTTCTTTTCTTCACTGACAATAATCGTCACAGTTCCTTTCAGTGTATATTTCACCGCATTGGACAACAGCTGTTCAATGATAAACGAAAGCCATTTCTCATCCGTCAAAACAATCTGATCTGTCCCTTCATAGATCAGACGGATTCTCCTTCGAATAAACTGTCCGGCATATTTACGGATTGATTTTCTTACAATTTCATCCAAAGGATACTGTGCGATTACCAGATCCTTCGTGCCACTGTCAAGACGCACATACCCAAGTGCCATCTCCACATACTGCTCCACCCGGAACAGTTCAGCTTTCAGATTCTGATTCGTCTCGGTATCTTCCTGCTGGAGTAATACATTCATCACAGCAATCGGTGCCTTGATCTGATGCACCCAGGTTGCATAATAGTCCTCCATGTCCTGACCGGACTTCTCCCATCTGGCATGTTCTTTTCTTTGCTGTTGTTCTTCTTTTCTGATCAGCTCCTGATATCCTGACTCAATCCCATCTTGTGCGATCGGAAGTGAATCCTCATAAGGTCCTTCTCCTTGCAGTAAATGTTCCAGCTTCTGCCCGGTTTTCTTATACCGCAAATATCCACAGAGAAGAAAAAGTAATCCAAATGCCAGACACAACACTGTCGGATAAACCGCTGCCTTCAGATTAATCTCTTCCAACACAAAAATCAGAAAAAAGATTCCCGCACACAGCAAACTCCACAGAAGCACAAATCGGATTCTTTTCAAATATTGTAAAAACATTTTTACTCCTTCTCGATGATATATCCACCGCCGACTTTCGTCTTGATAAAGCCTTCCATTCCCGCTTTTTCCAGCTTTTTCCGAAGTCTTCCGACATTGACTGTCAATGTATTTTCTTCGATATAATTGTCTGTCTCCCACAGCTTTGTCATCAGCGTGTCTCTGCTGACCACGCGTCCTTTATTCTCCATCAATGTCTGCAAGATACGAAATTCATTCTTTGTCAACTCAATTTTTTCTCCATTATAAGTCATTGTTGTATCATAGAGGTTCAGGATTGCTCCTCTATGTTCCAGCATCGGTACTTTTCCTGATAGATCATATGTTCTTCTCAGCAGAGCCTGAATCTTCGCTGTCAGTACACTTAAGTCAAACGGTTTTGCCACAAAGTCATCTCCGCCCATATTCATCGCCATGATAATATTCATATTATCCGCTGCTGAAGAGATAAAGATCACCGGAACGCTCGATATCTTACGGATCTCGCTGCACCAGTGGTATCCATTATAAAAAGGAAGCGTGATATCCAAAAGCACCAGATGTGGACCGTACTCTGCAAATGTCTCAAGAACCTTTGCAAAATCTTCCACATAACGTGCTTCATTTCCCCACGCTTCCATCTCTTTTTTAATTGCCCCTGCCATCACAAGGTCATCTTCGATGATTAGAATCTTATACATTCTGCGGATTCCCCTTTCGCTCTTATCCACTACTATATATCATAGTATACAGTATTTCAAGAGCACACGGTCATACCGTATCCGGCGAGATAACCCGCTGGATATGGATTGCAAGAAATCCGATCTCTTCTTTTGCGACCGGTTGTTTCAGCTGTCTGGACATATAGTCACACACTCTCTTCGCCGCCTCTCCGGTCCTTGGGTAATTCTGAAAAATGAAATCATTAAAGTCTGCATTCGTCCCTTCACCCTTACGGGTTCTCAGAATCATATAATACATATGACTCATCAGACGTGTACATCCAAGTGATCCGCTCTCCAGCTTCTGATCGAATTCCTGTTCAATCATGGCAATCCCTTCATTTACAATCCTGGTCGCATCCAGAGTCTGGGATACTGCCTCATCAGAAAGGCCTGCATGGATATGTAGCGTAATGAATCCGACTTCATCCTCTGAGATTTCATATCCTGTCAGCTGCTGTATAATTTTCCGCCCTTTCAGGGCCACTTGATACTCCTCTCCAAACAACACACGGATATCCGGTGTAAATGGATTCGGAAGCTGGCGGTTCTCCTTCGCTCTCTTCGCTGCAAGCGCAATATGATCTGCCATCGGAAGAAGCATCTCATGATTGATCTTCTGAAACACGTTCTCTGCTTCTTCAATGATCTTTCCTGTTGCCTCAATAAACTCCGGACGGATTCCATTGACTGTTTTCAGAACAGACTCCTGCTTCCTTCTTGTGACAAGAGAATATACTTTGGCTCCGGGAAGTTTCTCGATCTGTTCTGTAGGTTTCTTTCCAAATCCCACACCGTTTCCGAGAAGGATCATCTCCTTCCCTGTCTCAACATGATATACAAGAATCCCATTATTATTCAGAACTTTAATGACTCGATACATCCCCCCGGAGCCTCTCTTTCTTTCTCTTAATTCAAGCTTACGATTTCTGCTGTCTTCTCAAGCTTCTCTACTTTTCCGCTCTTAGACATTCTGATCTCTTCACCTTCCTGAAGACTTGTAAATACAACCATACATTCATCGGATTTTGCATGCTCTTGGATATATTTTATATCAAAACCTATCAGTTTGTCACCCTTTTTTACTCGGTCTCCGTCATTTACAAAAGTTTCGAATCCTTTTCCATCCAGATTTACAGTATCCACGCCAATGTGAAGCAGATATTCGGTTCCGTCATCACTAGTCAGACCAACTGCATGTTTTGATGGGAAGATAAAAGATACAGTTGCATCTTCAGGCGCATAAGCCATTCCCTCTTCCGGGCGAACCAGATAACCGTCTCCCATCATTTTCCCTGCAAATGCTTCGTCACACGCTTCTTCGATCGGTGCTACTACTCCTGTGAATGGAGAGCAAAGCTCTTTCTTTACAGTTCCGGCTGCAACAGTTTTGTTCTCATCTTTCTTCGCTTCATCTTTTGTTTCTGCACATTTATTCGTTTCTTCTGCGCTGTTTTCGTTTTCTTCCGGAAGATATTCCACATTCGGAGCTTTCTCCAGATAATCTTCCAGATTGGATTTAATCACAGAAACAGCCGGTCCGTAGATTACCTGGATTCCCTGTCCTTTTCTTACGATTCCGGATGGGTATGTCATTCTTAAGACATCTTCATTTACCAGTTCCGGCTTTACTACCGTACAACGAAGTCTTGTCGCACAGCAGTCTACATCAGAAATGTTTTTCTTTCCACCAAGTCCTCTTGTGATCAGTGCGCTCTTCTGATCTTCCGGTGTCATTTCATTTTCAGAATCTGCATCATTTCCATCTACTTTTGCTTTATAATCAGCTTTTGTATATAGCTTCGTTTCCGCATCATCATCTTCTCTTCCCGGTGTCTTCAGATTCAGCTTCAGAATCAAAGTACGGAAGATGATATAATATAAGAAGAAATAAATAATTCCAACCGGGATGATTCTGATCCAGCTTGTCTTAGCATTTCCCTGAAGGATACCGAAAAGGAACAGATCAATAAATCCACCGGAAAATGTAAGTCCTACTGCAATATTTAACATATGTGCGATCATATAAGCTGATCCGGCAAGGATCACCTGTACCACAAAAAGGATCGGTGCTACAAACAGGAATGAGAATTCCAGTGGCTCTGTGATTCCGGTCATCATACATGCAAGTGCTGCAGAAAGCAGAAGTCCGCCTGCCTGTTTCTTCTTCTCCGGTTTTGCACACTGATACATTGCAAGTGCCGCACCCGGAAGACCAAAGATCATGAAGATAAATTCACCGGAAAAATATCTTGTCGCATCCGCACTGAAATGTACTGTGGACGGATCTGCAAGCTGCGCAAAGAAGATGTTCTGACCGCCCTGTACCAGCTGTCCCGCAACTTCCATTGTTCCTCCAACCGCGGTCTGCCAAAATGGAAGATAGAATACATGGTGAAGTCCAAATGGAATCAACGCTCTCTTAATAATACCAAAGATCAATGTTCCAATATAACCTGTTCCTGTTACAAGTCCGCCAAGTGCATAGATTCCATTCTGAACGGTTGGCCATACAAAATAGAGTACGATTCCGACAGCCACATAAGTCAATGTTGAAATAATCGGAACAAATCTTGATCCACTGAAGAATGACAGTGCATTCGGAAGCTGAATTTTGTAAAACTTATTATGAAGTGCTGCTACTCCAAGTCCAACGATAATACCGCCAAATACACCCATCTGTAATGTCTGGATTCCGCAGACACTTGTCACAGTTCCTTCCAGAACTCCGGCTCCAAGCGTTCCGTCTGCAAGAAGATCTCCACGGATCAGAAGCATGGCATTCATTGTTGCATTCATTACAAAGAAAGAGATCATTGCCGCAAGTGCCGCAACTTCCTTCTCTTTCTTCGCCATACCGATTGCTACACCGACAGCAAAAATGATCGGCAGGTTATCAAAAATAATACTTCCCGCTTTGCTCATAATTGTGAGCAGGGAATTCAAAATTGTCCCCTCGCCTAAAATTGCCTGAAGATGATATGTCTCAATCATCGTTGCATTTGTAAATGAACTTCCTACTCCAAGCAGAAGTCCTGCTACCGGAAGAATTGCGATTGGAAGCATAAAACTTCTTCCGATTCTCTGCAATACTCCAAAAATCTTGTCTTTCATCTGTAATCCTCCTCGTATCATTTCTCACAGAGTTGACGCATCCCATAGTTTCTTGTGCTGGCACAGTTCTGCAACTTACTTATCCTATACTATAATGCGCAAAAAAAGCATAAACTAATCCTCAATAACGAAATCCACCTTATCTGGTGAACTTATTAAGGATAGTTTATGCCTGCTTTACCAGTAACACTCTATCGTGCGCTTTTCTCTTTTAACCACGTATAGTATAACCATACTCACTTCCAACAGTCAATCTGTAATATTCAACAATATTTATCCTGTTTTTTTGTTGAATATGTTACTTAGTGATTATTTTAGTAAATTAAAGTTTTTCTTTTGATTCAAATTAACTTCTCTTCATTTTACGCTTCTGGCTTTTGCTTATTTGCTTTTGTAATATCCAGACGTACATTCACACCAAATGGATTGATTGCAACTCCCTTTGCATCCGGGATCAGTATCTCCGGAATCTTATCCGCCGGGATTGCTGCTGTCTTCATCTTCTTGCCCTGTGCAAATCTGGTAAATTCTATCATATCTGTAAAGATCGGCTGATACAGACTTCCGTCCGGCTGTCTCAGAAGTGGAACCTGATTATCTTCCTGAACTCCTACGATAAAGGTTCCTTTCTTATAATGCGCCATCATCTCTTCCTGAAGTTCCTTCACATTCTCCGGCATCTCCGGTCCGATATTGCGGTGCATCTCCTGCATCAGATACATTGCTGTCAGATGAAGCTCCGGATTCTCGATCAGTTTCTTTCCGTCAGGCAGTTCTTCCTTATTCTTACGAACTACAAGCTGTTCCAGCTGAACCCTGATCTCCTCCTCTGTACCAACATTCACTGCCAGTGCATTCACGCCCATTGTATACAGGTTTGTAAAAAATCCAAGTCTGACATTCTTTTCAATCTTGGCAATTCCTACATGATAACGATCTTCTGCAAGCGTCTTTGCCTTTTCCTTTGCAGACTCTTCCTGATAATAAACCAGAACCTCGTCATCAAATGTCTCTTCATCACAGAGGACAAACGGCATCTTCGTCACACCTGACATGATCACATAAATCTCTTCGAGATTTCGCAGATTCACCAATGCCTGCTTCATCTCTGTACTGACAATTACTTTATTCTCATCCATCTCTTTGTTTTCCTTTCTGGTTGCTTTTCTTTACATTACAGTAGTGCAATGAAATGAGGTATAAATATGATACACCCTATGATCACAGCCATGATTGCCGTAAAAAGCACTGCACCAGCTGCCGTATCCTTCGCGATCTTAGCAAGTGGCTTTCTCTCTTCTGTCACAAGATCGACAACAGCTTCCACTGCCGTATTCACAAGTTCCAGTGAGATCACCATTCCAAAAAGGAGAAGACAGATACACCATTCCATCGGTGTTAAACCTACAAAGGTTCCAACTGCTGTTACAAGAATCACTGCAAGGCAATGAATCTTCATATTCCTCTCTTTTGAAATCCCTGTCCAGATTCCTTCAAAGGCATAGCCAAAGCTTTTGAATAAAGGCTGTTTTCGATTCTTCATTCGTAGTCTCCTTTCGGATTCGTATCATAGATCAAGCAACAAATCTAATATCTATGATACCACATCTGGCTCCTTATCAAAAGAGGTATTTTCCTATTATTATCAAAAGAATACTCGGATTTCGAATCCCAGATCCTTTTCACTTATTTACAAGCTTCAACCATGCTCTTTACATATTCTGCAACATACGGCACGCAGTCTTTTCCGTATTTCTCACACAACTTAACGATTGCACTTCCAACGATCGCACCGTCTGCGCTCTGACACATCTTCGCCGCCTGCTCTGGAGTGGAGATTCCGAATCCGACCGCACATGGAATATCATTTTCCTCTTTTACAAGCTTCACCATTGCTCCGATATCCGTCGTGATCGCGGATCTTGTTCCTGTTACACCAAGTGAGGAAACACAATATACGAATCCCGATGCTTCTTTTGCAATCATCCGGATTCGGTCATGAGAAGTCGGTGCAATCAATGAGATCAGATCGATTCCGTACTTTTTGCACACGATGTCAAATTCTTCTTTCTCTTCAAATGGAACATCCGGAAGAATCAGACCATCCATTCCGACATTTTTCGCTTTCTCAAGAAATCTTTCTGTTCCGTAAGAGAACACAACATTTGCATATGTCATAAAAACAAGTGGAATCTGTGTATTCTGACGGATTTCTTTTACCATATCGAAGATCTTATCTGTCGTCACGCCTCCTGTCAGCGCACGCAGATTTGCGCCCTGAATGACCGGTCCTTCTGCTGTCGGATCGGAAAATGGGATTCCAAGCTCGATCAACGCCGCCCCTGCTTTCTCCATCTCATAGACAATCTGTTTCGTCGTCTCAAGATCCGGGTCACCACATGTGACAAATGGTATAAATGCTTTCTTCCCTTTAAATGCTTCCTGTATTCTACTCATGAAGATCCTCCCCTCTGTAACGTGCGATTGCTGCGCAGTCCTTATCTCCGCGTCCTGAAATATTAATTACAATAATCTGGTCTTTTCCCATTGTCGGCGCAAGCTTTCTTGCATATGCAACTGCATGTGCACTCTCGATTGCCGGAATGATTCCTTCTAATTTAGAAAGGTACTCAAATGCATCGACTGCCTCATCATCTGTGACCGCTACATATTCTGCTCTTCCCTTATCATAAAGGTCTGCATGCTCCGGTCCGATTCCCGGATAATCCAGTCCGGCTGAGATTGAGTAAACCGGTGCGATCTGTCCGTACTCATCCTGACAGAAATAAGATTTCATTCCGTGGAAGATTCCAAGCTTACCGATCGCGATCGTTGCAGCTGTCTCTGCTGTATTCACGCCGCGTCCTGCCGCCTCGCATCCGATCAGGCGCACGCCTTCATCTTCAATGAAATTATAAAATGCACCGATCGCATTGGATCCTCCGCCGACACAGGCAAGCACTGCATCCGGGAGTTTTCCTTCTTTTTCAAGGATCTGCTCCTTGATCTCTTTAGATATAACTGCCTGAAAATCACGCACGATCTGCGGAAATGGATGCGGTCCCATACAGGATCCGAGTACATAATGTGTGTCATCAATTCTTCTTGTCCACTCACGCATCGTCTCTGAAACAGCATCTTTTAAAGTACCGGTTCCACTTGTAACCGCGTGTACCTGTGCTCCGAGAAGACGCATTCTGTATACATTCAGTGCCTGACGCTCTGTATCTTCTTTTCCCATGAAAACTTCACATTCCATTCCCATCAGAGCCGCTGCTGTCGCTGTTGCAACCCCATGCTGTCCTGCACCGGTCTCAGCGATCACTCTTGTCTTTCCCATCTTCTTTGCAAGAAGAACCTGACCTAACACGTTGTTGATCTTATGGGCACCTGTGTGATTGAGATCTTCTCGTTTCAGATAAATTTTCGCCCCGCCAAGATCTTCTGTCATACGTGCTGCATAGTATAAAAGAGACGGTCTGCCTGCATATTCATTTAATAATGTATTCAGTTCGTCATTAAATTCTTTGTCATTTTTATAGTAGTTGTACGCCTTTTCCAATTCGATCACTGCATTCATCAGTGTCTCCGGAATGTACTGTCCACCATGGATTCCGTATCTTCCTTTTGTCATGGTTGTCTCTCCTTCTTTCTTGTTTCTATTGTTTTGGTAAATTTATTCATTCACCTGTATACTCTTTTATTTTCTAAAAAATGTTTACTGCTTTCAAAATTTCTCACAGTTTTCACAGCTTTAAGAATTTTCTCACGATCTTTCTTTCCATCTGTCTCCACTGCACTGCTCAGGTCAATTCCCCAAGGGTGTATTCGCTGTATTGCCTCCGGTATGTTCTCCGGATTCAGTCCTCCTGCGAGGAAATACGGCCGCTTTGTCCAGCCTTCCAAAAGACTCCAATCAAATGTCTTGCCGGTTCCGCCTTTTCCGTGATCGAGAAGAATCAGATCTGCACTGCTCGCTGCCGCCGCATCAAGATCTTTTTTCTCCTGAATCGAAAATGCTTTCATCACCGGATGGTCTGTCAGGCTTTTCAACTTCTTTATATATGCCTCATCTTCCTGCCCGTGAAGCTGAGCAATCTGAATGGTTCCTTCATTTAATAATTGTGCGACCTCACCGCAGTCTTTATTGACAAATACTCCGACCGGGCAAATCTGCGATTCAATATTTTGAACCAGTTCACGAACTTTCGAAATGGATACATTTCTCCGGCTCTTTGGCACATCGATGATAAATCCGCAATAATCCGGTTTTGCTTCATTTATATAGGTAATATCTTCCGGGCGGCTTAATCCGCAGATCTTAATCTTAGGCATGTTCATTTTTTCTTGTCTCATACTATATCTTCCGCTAATTCATATCTAGCTGCCTTCCTGTCTGCTGCTTCAACTCCATCAGTGCTGCTTTCCGATCAGATTTTCTCATCAGAAGTTCTCCGATCAGTACCGCATCGGTTCCATTTTCATAAAGTGCTTTCATATCTTCCACTCCGCGGATACCGCTCTCAGATACGAAAACTGTTTCCGAACTGACCATTTCTCTTAACCGAATGCTATTCTTGATATCCACTGTGAAATCTTTCAGATTCCGGTTATTTACACCGATAATCTTTGCACCGATCTTCTGTGCTCTTAAGATTTCTTCTTCGTTATGTGTTTCTACCAAAGCAGATAGTCCGAGTTCGTCTGCCAGCTGATGATACGCTTTTAACCTGCCATCTTCTAATACCGAACAGATCAGAAGTACTGCCGAGGCTCCCATTGCTTTCGCCTGATAGATCATGTATTCATCACAGGTGAAATCTTTTCTGAGTACCGGAATGGATACATTTTGCACGATTTCTTTCAGATACGCATCACTGCCCCGGAACCAAAACGGTTCTGTCAGACAGGAGATTGCTGCCGCGCCGCCTGCTTCATATTCTCTGGCGATCTCAACATATGGAAAATCCGGTGTGATTAATCCTTTGGAAGGAGAAGCTTTCTTTGCCTCGCAGATAAAGGATAATCCGTCTGCCCGAAGTGCCTGTTCGAATGCAGGGATTTGATCTTTAATTCCTTTTTCTTCCGCCTGTCTTCGAACCTCTTCTAATGGAACTATTTTCTTTTCTTCTTCGATCCGCTCTTTCGTGCGCTCGGTAATTTTCTCGAGTATATTCATACTATTTGTTCCTCTTTTTCTTTCAAGTTGCTTCTTCCATTCTCCCCTGCATAGCCGGGGATCAGACTTTTTATTTATTACTTTCTTCTTTAAACTGCTCCAGCTTCTTCAGTGCAAGTCCTTCGTCAATGATCTGTTCTGCTTTTCTTACACCTGCTTCGATTGAATCTGCTTTTCCTGCAAGATAGATTGCTGCTCCTGCATTCAGGCAAACTGCATTTCTCTTTGCTCCCTGCTCTTTTCCTGAAATGATATCCAATGTGATCTGTGCGTTTTCCTGAGGTGTTCCTCCTGTCAGTGCACCTTTTTCGCATCTCTCATAACCAAACTGCTCCGGTGTGATCTCATAGCTTGTAAATGTTCCGTCTTTAATCTCACAGACTGTAGTCGGTGCACACATGGAAATCTCATCTAACTTATCCTGTCCGTAAACGACCATTCCGCGAACGACTCCTAGATTCGCCATGACTCTTGCAAGTGGCTCTACCAGACTTTCATCATAAACTCCCATCAGTTCCATGTTCGCTCCTGCCGGATTAGACAGTGGCCCAAGAATATTGAATACGGTACGGATACCAAGTTCTTTACGGATCGGTCCGACATATTTCATTGCAATATGATAATTCTGTGCAAATAAGAAACAGATCTGAATGTCTTTGAGAAGCTGTGTGCTGCGCTCCGGTGCGACATCGATCTTCACTCCAAGTGCTTCAAGTACATCTGCCGCACCGGACTTAGAAGATGCTGCACGGTTACCATGCTTTGCGACCGGGATTCCTGCTGCCGCAATCACAAGGGAGGATGTTGTTGAAATGTTAAATGAATTTGCTCCGTCTCCCCCTGTTCCTACGATTTCCAGCACATCCATGTCATGCAAAAGCTTGATGCAGTGTGCACGCATTCCCGCTGCTGATGCTGTGATCTCATCGATTGTCTCACCTTTCATGGAAAGTGCTGTCAGATATGCTGACTTCTGAACATCCGATGCCTTTCCTTCCATAATCTCATTCATTACTTCTTCTGCTTCTGTATAGGTGAGATTTTCTTTCTTTGATAATTTTATAATTGCTTCTTTGATCATTTCTTAATTCTCCTTCAATGCTTTTGCATAGTTAATAAAGTTCTCTATCATCTGAAGTCCCTGCGGTGTCATCACGGATTCCGGATGAAACTGTAACCCAAAGATCGGATATTCTCTGTGTTCCATCGCCATAATCTCGTTATCTTCGCTTCGCGCTGTCACAACCAGTTCTTCCGGCAGTGTCTCTTCTTTTACTGCAAGCGAATGATATCTTGCCACCTGGATTGGAAATGTCAGATTCTGAAACAGGACACTGTCTGTCTTTACATCTTTCAGCTTTGAAGTCTTCCCGTGCATCAGCTGTCCGGCGTGTCCTACCGTTGCTCCGAATGCTTCCGCCATTGCCTGATGTCCGAGACATACCCCGAGCATTGGAATCTTTCCTTTCAGCTTCTGAATTGCTTCGATACAGATTCCGGCATCAGAAGGTTTTCCCGGCCCCGGTGAGATTACCAGCGCCTCGGGCGCAAGTTCCAGAATCTTTTCCGGTGTGATTTGATCATTTCGAACGACCTTTACTTTTGAATCAATCTGATCTTTTTGTATGCCGCTTATTTCTGATTCTACTCCTGCGATAAACTGATACAGGTTATATGTAAAGCTGTCATAATTGTCAAGTAATAGTATCATTCCAATCCTCCTTTCGCAGTTTCCACAGCCTGAAGTACTGCTCCTGCCTTATTTAAACACTCCTGGAATTCATTTTCCGGGATACTGTCTGCTACGATTCCGGCTCCTGACTGTACACGAATGTATCCATTTTTCTTATAAGCAAGACGGATGGAAATGCATGTATCTACATTTCCTGCAAAATCGAGATAGCCGACTGCCCCTCCGTAGATGCCTCTTTTCTCCTGTTCAAGTTCTGCGATAATCTCACATGCGCGGATCTTCGGTGCTCCGGAAAGCGTTCCTGCCGGGAGAATCGCATCGACTACGTCCAGCGCATCTTTGTCTTCCCGAATTTTCCCTGTCACGGTGGAACCGATATGCATCACATGAGAATATCTCTGGATTTCCATATATTTATCAACTTTAACTGTTCCCGGCTGGCTGATCTTGCCGACATCATTTCGCCCAAGATCTACAAGCATGTTGTGCTCTGCAAGCTCTTTCTCGTCTGCAAGTAGCTCTTTCTCCAATTCCTGATCTTCCTCTTCGGTCACTCCTCGCTTCCTTGTACCGGCAAGAGGAAAAGTGCACACCTGTCCGTTTTCTAACTTCGCCAGCGTTTCCGGTGAAGCCCCTGCCACCTCAATATCATCACTTGAAAAGTAGAACATATACGGAGATGGATTCGAGGTTCGAAGCACCCGGTAGGTATCAAAAAGACTTCCTTTTGCCTTCGCTGTCAGCGGATTGGATAAAACGACCTGGAAAATATCACCTTCATAAATGTATTCCTTAGCTTTCTCAACCATCTTGCAATAATCTTCTTTATCCACTCCCGGATGGAACTCTTCTTCTAAAACAAGTGGTCGGAAATCTGCCTGCGCCCCGCTTCGGATCAATCGTTCCATCTCTTCTAATTCCTGCTTCGCGTTCGTATAATTTTCTTCCAGATCACCTTCCAGCTTCACGCCTGTAATCAGGATCAGCTTCTGTCTGTAATTGTCAAATACGATGACACGGTCAAATAACATCAAGTCCGCATCCCGGAAATCTCTTACTGCCGTTTTTGCTGCTGTCTTTCCTGTAGTCTCATTCTTCTCTTCCAGGACTGGCTTTAATGTCGGTTCTGCATATTTGATGTAGTCATAAGAAAAATATCCGACAAGCCCTCCGGTAAATGGAGGAAGTCCCGGAACAACCGGACTTTTATATGCTTCGAGAATTTCTCTTAGAACCTTTCCCGGATGGTCGGTTAAAACTTCCCGTCTGGTCTTATCCTCATCTTCATGCCCTTCGCTGATGATCACACGCCCATCGGTACAAGTGATCTCCATCATTGGTGCATATCCAAGGAAGGAATATCTTCCCCACTGCTGTCTGTCCTCCGCACTTTCTAGCAGATAGCAATGCTTGCTTGCCGCCCGCAGCGTCCGCATCACACTAATCGGCGTAAATGCATCTGCATACAGTTCTTTGCTGATCGGAACTCGCTTGTATCTGCCTTGTTCAGCGTAGGATCTGATTTGTTCTAATGTCTTGTCCATGTGTATTCCTCCTTGAAGTTATGCTGCAAAATAAATTTCTCTTTTATCTCGATAGGAAATATATGTTTATGGTAGAAAAAAAGTCCTTGACAGAATATTCCTATTCTGTCAAGGACGGTAAATCTAAATCTTTTCCGCGGTGCCACCTTGATTCACGGGTACACTCCCATGCGCTCTGTAAGATACTAACATATCTCCGGCAACTGACGTATACCTCACGTCACAGAATACTCGGATTCTCAAATCCTTTGACTGTGCCCTCAGCGGTCCATTTGGCAACCTGCATCTCGATCCGGCTCTCAGCTTCCCGGACTCTCTGTGCGCGCATAATTACTTTGATCTCCGCTTCATCGGTTTAAAGCGTTATTCCATTTGCTAGGAGTTTATCACTTTAAAGCGATAGTGTCAATGCACTATTTTAATCTTTTTCGCGAAATTGTTGAAAATTTTCTCAATTTTCTTGTCTTTATTTTCTTTTTCTCTTCCATGCAAATCCGCCAACTCCTGCTCCGAGTGAGGAGAATGCAAGTCCTAATAAGCCAAGAACATTTGCCGGATCACCTGTCTTTGCGGCTTTTGATCCACTTGTTCCTTTGGAAGCTGATCCATCCGTAGTTGTTCCTGCCTTCTTTGTAACAGTCGGAGTTGCACTTCCATTCTGACTTCCCGCCTGGTTTCCATTCTTTACAAGTGCTTTGATTGCTGCATTTAACGCATCTGTTGCTTTATCAACTTTTTCCTGGCTTTCTTTTGCATTTAATGCGCTCTTAGCGTCTGTCAGTGCACTCTGCAATGCCTTCCAGCTGTCAACTGTGTAATCAGCTTCTTTCAGAGCTGCCGCATCACTGATTACTTTCTCAAGGGAAGAAGTATCAACTGCTGCCGGCTCTTCTATCTTAACAAGTGCTTCAACAGCTGCGTTGAGGTGGCTTACTGCCTCGTCTACAGTTGCCTGAGTTTTTGGATTTTTCAATTCATCTTTTGCTTCCTGAAGTTCCATCTGCATAGATGCCCAGCTTTCCGCTGTGTAATCAGCTTCTTTCAGGGCTTCTGCTTTTGCAATAGCTGCCTCAAGCTCTGTTGTTGTGATTGTTTTATCCTCAGATGCTTTTACAATGTTCTCCTCTGTCGCCTGGAATTTGTATGTCACGTCGTTATATCCAAGTGCTGTCAGTGTAATGGTCCAATATCCTGTTCCATCCGTTCCTTCCGGAAGTGTGCAACGAAGAGAATCTGTCAGTCCAAGCTGAATTCCCATTGCTTTGTGCATCCAGTTATCTGCTGCAAATTTTGTTCCATAAGTAGCTTCTGCATTTGTATATGTGCTGTCATCTCCATAGTAAGTCCATGTAACAGTCTGGAGATTTGATCCAAGATCACCATAATTTCCTGTCAGATCAACTCTTAAGAATTCTCCATAAGATCCACTTGCTTCTTTTACTGTCAGCCCTGCTTTCTCTGCTGTTGGTGCTGTCTTGAGTGCCTGATCTTTGATTCCGGACTCTGATCCATTATTCACTCTTGCAGAGAAACTGAAAGATCCATCCTCATTCTTTGTTGCTGTTTTCAGACCGTTTGTATTCTCTGTTACATTGGCAACCAGTCCTGTATAGCTTACCAGATTCTTTTCTGAATATCCTCCTGCAAGTTCACTTCCGTTTTCGATCACACGATAGCTTGCTTTCAGTGCATCCAGATCAGATGTTTTTACTTTCACCGGCACATATTTCAGTCCGAGTACATCATACTCTGTCATCTTTGTTGTTGCACCGGATTCCTCTGTGATCTCTCCTCTGTTAAATGTAATCTTGCTTCCGTCTGTCAGAACTGCAGTAGTTCCATCTGTCCAGTACTCTACTGCATACTCTTTTCCATTTTCCGCCTTGATTACTGCGTTGCACTGGAAAGAACCTCTGTGAAGTCCATGATTTACTGTAGCTCTTGTTACAGTATCGAATGCACCCTTGTCAGACTCTCCTTTTGAATCCTTTGCATCTGAAGAAGATGTATTTCCTGCTGCCTGCACATTTTCAGCAGCCCAGTACTCTGCCCAGCTAAGTCCTACATATGCGTAAGTATACTCACTCTCCTGGGCTACAGTATAAGTAAATTCACAATCCTTTGCATAGCCTGTTGCCTTTACTGAGATCTTAAATCCATGTCCATTTTCTGCATTCTTAAACGGAGCTGCAGTTGTATCAATTGTTCCATCTTCTTTAATGATCTTCACTGCACGTTTTCCTGTTGCTGCATACTCTGTTCCGTCAACTGTTACGGATTTGATCTTCTTTACATAAGAAGTTACATCATCTGCTGCATATCCTTCTGCCGCTACAAGTGCTGCACTTTCACTATTAAATACAACCGGTACAGCTTCTGTTGTTAATTCAAAATCTGTCTTAAGATCTGCATATTTTCCAGATTTATCAGATACTTTCAGAGTATATTTTCCTATCTCAGCGCCCTTTGTCTTATAGGTAAGTATTCCTTCTTTTACTTGAACATCCTCAAGACCTTTAACTGTATATTCTGCCTGATAATCACCAGGAAGGCCTTCTACAGTTACATTTACTTTTCCACTTTTAACATCTGCATTCTCTGCTGCGACAGTTCCATTGAATTTAATTGGCACATACTGATCTGCATCAATCTCATAGATTCCATTATCTGTGTAATATGTGATTTTATTGATCGTCTGGCCCATCATCTTTTCATAATCTTTTGAGTTCAGTGTATTTCCATGAGATGTTGTCACAAATCCGGTACTCCATGCCAGTTCTGTCTTTTTCCAGATATTTTCAAGATGACGAAGTCCGTAGTTGTCTCCTTCTTTTGTGCTGATCACAACTCCATATACTGTATTAACTGTTTTTGGGAGTCCATTTACATCTAATTCATAATCTCCATACTTTGTGTCTGTTGTGAAATCAATTGATGCATCACTCAACTTCTGTGCAGTTGCACCTTTCACTTCACTAAAGCTGAGTGAACCATCTGCATTTACTGTTGCTTCCTTATAATAGGAAGGAGTCTCACTTAAAATATAGTAAGAATAGCTTGCGCTCTCGAATAACGCAGCTTTTCCATTATATTCTGTTGTTGTCTCTTTTCCTTTCATATTCACTGTAATAGAAAGCTTGCTGTCATCTGTGATCTGTGTATAGTTTTTCAGTACTGATGCATCACTAATCTTAACCGGATATGTAATACCTGTAATATCTGTTCCATCATTGTTTACATGATAAGATCCAGCTGCAAGTGTTGATCTTGTTTTCGCTTTTGTAGCGGAGGATACACTGTCTGCTCCTGCTACCTGATCAGCTGCATAAAATTCAGAATATGGAATATTCATCAACACATACGTTTCTTTCGCAACTTCTGCCTTTTTCAATGCCTTCACTGCTGCATTCAGCTCGTCTGCTGCTGTGTCTACCGCGCTCTGAGATTCTTTTGCTGTCAGGGCAGCTTTGGCTGCTGTTAGCTTCGTCTGCATTGCACTCCAACTGTCTGCTGTGTAATCAGCTTCTTTCAGTGCTTCAGCGGCTGTGATTGCAGCTTCCAGTTTTGTTGTGTCAACTGTTACTGCTTCGTTTGCTGACTTGATTGCAGCAAGTGCAGCTTCTTTCACTGCCTTTGATGTACGTGTTGCACCACTAACAGAATCCCAACCATTAATTGTATCTTCTGTTGCAGCCTTTCCCACAAGCATTTTCTGGATTCCTTTCGATTTTGAAACAGCTTTTGCAAAATAGGAATCACTCTCCGCGTTATATCCTTCCCCTGGAGTCACAGTGATGGCTGAAAACTTGCCATCCTCCACCTTCAGGCTGACTTCAACGTCATACTCATTCCATTCGTCTTCATTTTCGTCATCCTCTGCAGTTCTTGCCACGTGGGCTGTCTTTGTATAAGTTCCATCCTTCGCAGTCTGACTTCCTGTTGCCGCAAAGATGGTTGACGGGCAAAGTCCTACTACCATAGACAGTGCCACTGCCATGGACATTGCCTTTACTTTCATTTCTTTGTTTTTCATAGAAACCTCCTTTTTAACTAAAATAATTACATACAGATCCTGCCTGTCGCAGTTCTGCTTTCCTGCTTCCGCATGGAATATATTATCAAGTTAGCTTTTACTAACCTATAACCCCAAAAAATTTTTACATCTATACTGTCCTTACAGCTTCTTTCTTCACAACCGGTAAAATCTTTCCTGCGACAATTCCAATCACGAACCCTGTCACTGTTCCTGCCACAAGAAGAACCGGCAGATAATAAATCAGTTTCAGATTCTCCACCACTGCCATCGCAACAAGAATCTGTCCTATATTATGAAAGACGCCGCCAGTGATACTTACTCCTACAATAGAAATTCCATCCATCTTCTTTACAAGTACCATGGCAAGAAGGCTGACAACCGCCCCTGCCAGACTGTAAATAATCGACATTCCATTTCCAAAAAGAAATCCTGTCAGAAGCACACGCAGTACAGATACCGCCAGTACCTCCGGAATTTCCAGAAAATAGAGACCTGTTACAGTGACCAGATTAGCCACTCCAAGCTTCATCCCCGGCACTCCAAAATTAATTGGAATCAGGCTTTCCACATAACTAAAAATCATTGCCAGCGCAACAAGCATTGCCATATTCGCAAGTTTTTTATTTCTATTCATACATTCTCCTTTACAGTCGAACAATTGATTTATTTAGAAATTGTATCCGGTAGATGTTCCTTTTCATTTTGAGAATCATCAGAATTCTCAACCTCTTCTATTTCCACAACCAGCTTGTGAGGCAGACAGACAATTGTCTGTGACCGGTTATTGATCTTCCCCTGCTCTTCGCAATATCCATCCGGACAGTCAGCCTCTTCCATATAAGCTTTTCCATCCTCAATCCGGACACGGTTGTAAAAATCCCCTTCCTGCACTTCGATCACCTGATCTTCATCCAAAGAATATCTTCCGTAAACTTCTCCGTCCACCTTGATCACAACTTGTTTTTCCTGATTTTCTTTTTGTCCGCTTTCCTTTGCCTGTACATACTGCATCAGATTCATCACAAGAAACAGTACACATGCCGCAAAGAGGATTCCGCCTCCTAAAAACAGATCTTTTTTCTTCATCTATTACACTCCTGCCCAGATCATAATTACAAGTAACAGAATTGCCCGAAGAATCGTAAACCAAAATTCATTTCCCTTCAGACCTTTGATTCCTGTATGGATATGCTTCTTTGGACAAGTATCAATACATTTCTGGCATTGGAAACAATCTCCCTCGACTTTGAGTGATCCGTCTTCCGGGAGTCCGATCCCGGATGGACATTTCTTCGTGCATCCGCTGCAGCCTTTGATGCAATTTTCTCTGTCGCGGTGCAATGCAAAGAACGGAAGCACCGGAAGTAATGAGAATACTGCTCCCATCGGACACAGATTCCGACAGAAAAATCTTTCTTCCAGACACATCCCCACAATAATAAGAAGTAGTAATATCACTCCCGGCAAATATCCCTGCAAGTGAAGATTTCCTGCATGCAGCATAGAAAAAACATCCCACGGGCTTGTCCCTTTTGCCTTTCCGTATACTCCCGCAAAACAAAGTACTGCGATTACGGTCAACACCAGATATTTCAAATAGCTTAACTTCTCTGTGATCTTTTCTGAAAGTAGCACCGGCTTTTTCTTTCTCTTCTTAAAGCACCAGAGATAAAATGCATGAATTCCATCTCCCAGACTTCCGAATGCACACGCGAATCCACAGAAGAATCTTCCGAAAAGAATCGTATACGCACAAAGAACTATAAGCACCGTTACAAAAGAGGTCAGCCCGATTGCCTCGCCTGCTCCTATCTGTGTGAAAATGTATTTCACGCCGGCAAATGCCGCTGTATACACAGATGGCAGAAACAGAAAATAGAGAATCTGAATCAAGGCACGAAGCCAAGTATGCAATTTTTTAATTTCTTTTGCTTTTAAATTATGTATATTCAACTTCTTCAAACTACTTTACCGCCTGTTCTAATGCCTGTTCTGTTGCATTTTTAATTCCTGTCGAACTGAACGTTGCGCCGCTGATCGTATCAACTTCTGCACTCTGCGCCTCTATGATCTTTGGAATGATATCTTCCGCCATTGCAAGATATGCACTGTCTTCCTTCTCGGCGGAAGTCACTTCTACCGCTTCGATCTTTCCATCTTTTACAGTAACTTCTACCGCAACCGTTCCGCCAAATCCATCCGCTTCTCCGGTATAGGTTCCATCCTTGTATCCTGCTCCATCTCCTGAATCACTCCCTGACTCAGAATCACTGCCGGCACCAGATGACTGTACCTCCAACTGTGCATTCAGTTTTGCGATTTCCTCATCCTTCGCACGGACATCCAACACTTCATTATATCCGAAAAGGACACCGACGATTGCCAGCAGACTAAACAGTCTTACGATAAACTCTTTCATCCTACTGCGCCTCCGTCTCTTCTGGTCTTAAAGCCATTTCCAGTGCCTTTTTGCATCCGTCAATAATCGCATTCGAAGAACAGGTTGCTCTGGATACCGTATCAATTTCTTCCGGCATTCCTTTGGTAATAATCTGGGAAACGACACCTTTTTTGCTTGAAGTTCCATTTGCCGCCTTCTTGATATAGCTGTCATTCGCTGCATCCCCATCTCCTGACACGTCAGTAATGGATACAATTTTGTCATTTCGTATTGTCACCTTCATAGAAAGCTGATACTCTGTAAAATCTTCATCCTCATCCGGTTTACACGGTACACTCACCTCATAAGTTCCATCGATGTATTTTGTCTTCACTTCTTCCTCTTGATCTGACTTCTTTTTCTCAAGCTGTGCAACTGCAAGGTTCAGGTTCTCCACCGCTTTGTCTACCGTCTCCTGTTTCACCGAAGTCTGTCCTGCTGTTTCGAGCATTTCTTTTGCGTCCTGAAGACGAACCGCCAGTACAGACCAACTGGCTTCTGTATATTCTTCTTGCACCAGTGCTTCTGCTGTCTTGATTGCCTCTTCCAGCTGCGTTGTATCTGCCTTCTCCTCGATGGTTTCCCCATTTGTTACTTTTTCTGCCTGCTTTAATGCATTTTGGATTGCCCCGAGAATTCCTTTTGAACTGTAGGTTGCACCTGACACAGTATCGACTTCCGTACTCTGCGTCTTAAGTACATTTTTCACAACTCCCATTGCGCGCTGGAAGAATGCCTCATCGTCCGAAGTCTCTGTGATCAGAATTGCTTTGATTGATTTTTCCTGAATCACAACCGCCACCGAGACATCTCCGCTGTAGCCTTCTGCTGTTCCGTAATAAATTCCTTCTTTATACGGGAAGTTTCCTGTTGCGGCGGATGTGTCCTGATTCTGGTTTCCACTATTTCCTGCATTCCCAGCTTCTCCGGAAGTCGTTGTCCCACTTGTACTTACTGCCGCCTGACTCAGCGCATTCCGAACTGCCTGGATGATTCCGACCGAACTATAAGTTGCCCCCGACACAGTATCTACATTGGTACTCTGATTCTGTATGATCGTATTGATCAGAGCAGATGCCTTAGAAATGTATTCGCTTCCGTCCTGATTCTCCATAATCTGAATTGAAGTGATCTTTCCGCCACTAATCTCAACTTTTACTTTCAGTGTTCCGCCAAATCCGGTTCCTGTTCCGTAATGGTCAGGCCTGTATCCAGGCCCCCGCGCTGCTCGTAAATCCAATCCGCTATCTCGTATTCATCCTCGGTCTGGAGAATGCGTCCTGCGGCCTTCTTCACGAACGCCAGCGTATCTTTCTCGCAAGCCTGCTTCTGCACCGCAAACCGGGCCGCCCGGCGTTCAAACTTTTTGGCAATCCCCCTGAACGCGGGCACAGACTGCAACCCCTGCATATACTGGCTGAAATTGAGCAAATAACCGGTCAGGGACATGGGGCCGGACGGCAGCGTTTTCAGGCGGGCCTGTTTCCGGTGGGTAGCCATGGCCTGGTCATCCGTTCTCCCGGCGGCCTCCAGCACGGGCCGGAGCAAATCCTCAATCTCATTCTTTTTACTTTCCGCGGCATTCTCCCAGGCCTCTCTTCTGGTGGCGATAAACTCGCCCAGGGCGCGGGCGGCGTTCTCCGCCGTCTCCACACTCATCTTCTCATAACAGGCATAAGCCTCAAAAGTGGCCTTAGTCACCGTCAGGGCAAGCGCGCCGCCCTCCGCGTCCGTCGTCTCCACCGTCACCGGATCCTGCGGCTTGACGTCTTCCCAAAGCGTGCGGCCTTCCTGTTGCCCGGCGGCCTCTTCGTCCAGAACTTCCGGGAAATTCTTTCGGAAAAAGGCGTCATACTGGGCGGGGGTCATCTCCATCAGCCTGCGGACTCGTCCGCGGAGCCACGGACGCCGCCACGCGGCGGATGCGCCCCAGCGTCCGGTCCTTACGGAAACGGTCAATCTGCTCCACCACGCGGGCCATAAACTTGCTAATCAGCCGGTACACCTTCTGCTCCCCGTACTCCTCCAGAAACTCGGCCCCGTGCTCCTCAAACAACCGGCGCCACACCTCCTGTTCCACCCCCTTGCGGGCCGCCAGGGCGGCACTGTTATCCGCGTCCGGAGCGGAATCCAGCTCGTAATCGGCCTGCCGTTCGGCAATCTCCCTCCGGGCCTCCTCCACCACATCCTCCAGC
>OHSI01000409.1_pt1 | contig 28463 bp, 24 predicted proteins | sample 1578641 | NCBI WGS metagenome assembly OHSI01 (sample SAMEA3879535, study PRJEB24766) | human gut metagenome | biome: human-associated habitat; feature: feces | place: USA | collected 1985/1987 | reverse complement strand
CCCTTCAGGCAATTAAAATCTTTTTTAAAGATTTTAATTGGAGTTCAGTATGATACTGAAAAGAGTTACCGCCGGGGCAATTGCCCCGGCGGTATTTTTTTGTGTTCTTGCGGCCGGATCACGATTACAGTACGCAATGTACGTTTTGCAGGTAGAAAACCGCGGAGTAGGTGGCGTTGCCCTGCACCATCGGGCAAGCAGTAATGGCATCAAAGTTCTTGTAACCGTCGAGTTTTATGTCAAAATATCCATTTGGCTCTGTGTAATTGATATCCTGTACAAATTCCCAGTTGCCGTTGTGCCTGACATAGATTTTCCACTTTCCATTCACCTTTGCACCATGCAAGCCGCCTGCCTCCAGATAGAACCGGAAGAAATCGCAGTCTTCTACTTCAAAGGATAATTCCAGAACAGAACTACGTCCGTTATTCCCGTAATGGTAGTACTCATCTGACCATTCTCCCCCAATTTCATCAATAGTAATTCCTCCTATGATACCGTCGCGGCCTGCATGTAAAGTAGTCCCATAATAGTCCACGTCTTCATTCTCAGCCAGTGCGCCGTCTTCGTCGAAGTAGTACAGCGCGTTGTCGATTTCCTGAAGATCTACATACTTTTCGCCATCCTGAATGTAATAACGCTTTCCGTTTATGGTGTGCCAGCCGTCCGTGAGGGCCTCTGTTTCCGTCGGGGCGGGAGGCTCGGTGTACGTGACTTTTTCGGTGGGGGCGGCTTCGGTAGCGGCAGGTTCTGTAGTCGCGATCGCTTTCAGCTCGTTCTGGGCATCGGCGCGGTTATGGAACGCGCGCACTGCAAGCAGAACTACGACCACAAGGGCGACGGCTGCCAGAATGATGGGAAGTCTGGACTGCCAGGAATTGTTTTTTCCGCTGTTATCCGCCACCGGAGGGTTCTGCCACTGGGTGGGCTGCTGAGGGGCCTGCCATTGAGTGTCCTGCTGCTGGGGGTTCTGCCATTGGGCGGGTTGCTGCTGGATGGGCTGCGGTTGGGGTTCCTGCTGCTGGGGCTGCTGGACGGGCTGCTGAGGCTGCTTCTGTTCTGCTCCGCAATAGGGGCAGAATTTCACGGTTTCCGCGATTTCTTTGCCGCAGTTGTAACAATACATGTTCCTCTCTCCTTTGTTTTTTAATATATAACAACTATAACGCTTTGACCGGGCAATATCAGAGAATTTGCATAGTATTCCTTGATAGCGACCTTACGCTCCATGGCAAGATCTCAGCTGATACAGGTGATGCCCAAGCTTGCGTACAACCTCCCAGCCGGGAAAACGGACGTCTGGATATCCTGAATTCGTGCAGGATTCCTCCAATCTTCGGCGGATTGCTAAGTTAGGCAAGCCCACCAGATATTATTTTTTCATAAGTGACCATGTATCTACAATTCTTGTTCCATCAACATCCCAACCAACAGCACGCACTTTTCCGTAACTGTCCACACAGATTGTATATCCCCAGCTTGCAACGTCAATACACTGGACATCTTGGAAAGACTCGATATCTCCATCATCCAGATATGCCCATGTTGATCTGTTTGTCACGATCGTTCCGTCCTCACGTATGCCAACCACGTAATCACAGCCATCTCCACCCTCACAAGACGCCAGAATTGCAACAATGTTATCCCAGCCAGATACCTCCGGGGTGGGGACCTCCAGAACCGCATCCACGAGCCCCCCTTCATATAAAGGCTTCTGACCAGTCACAAGAATGTGACCATCTGAAGTAAGTCCGTAAACGGCATATCTGGCAGCGGCGACATCAACAATCCCCACCCAGTCAGAAACATTGCATTGTCCGTACTCGTTGTTTCCGCATGCGACCACGGTTCCATCGCTTCGTAATCCCACAGTGTGAGTGGCTCCAGCCGCAACGTCTACAATATCTTCCCAACCGGAAACATCGCACTCTCCATACCGATTTGTTCCTTCCGCAATGACTTTTCCGGATGAAGTCAGCCCAACAATGTGGCGGTCTTCCCCCCACAATCCCTCAAAATAGTCAATTTGCACAATGTCTGTCCAGTTTCGGACATTTAAGGTTGGATCTGAGCAGACTACCGTCCCATCACTGCGCAATCCGGCAACAGTATCCCCACATGCTGAGAGCGAGCACATTCCCGTCCAACTCGAAACATTTGGTTTAGGATTTCCCGCTGCAATGCACGATCCGTCAGGCTTTATACCAACTGTAAAAAGGTCGCCAGCGGCCACAACTTTTTTCCTTCCATATTCCTCTGCAAGACTTTGTAAGGTTGCTGGAGACGGAATAGAAACAGGCATTTCGGTAGTCGGGGCGGCGGTTGTGGCAACGGTTGGAACAGTGGTCGGGGTAGTCGCTGCAAATGCGGCTGTATTGGTGTCATCGGCGGGTTTACCGGCGTTTGCCCATACCAGCGCTCCGCACAGCGCGACGGCAATGACCGCCGCCGCGGCAATCCAGAGCTTTTTCCCGGATTTCTTACCCGCTTCCGCCTTGGCCTGAGGTGCGGGTTCCGGTGTCGGCTGGGGTTCCGGTTTGACCTCCTGCTCTGGTTGAGATTCCGGCTTGGTTTCTGGTGCGGGCTGGGGTTCCGGCTTGGTTTCCTGCACCGGTTGAGGTGCTGGCGCGGGTTCCGGTTTTACCGTTGTGCTGTACAGCCCCTTTTCCAGTTCCTCCATGCTCTGCATCCGGTTTTTGGCGGATATCACCATGGCCTTTTGCAGCGCTTCCAGCGCCTGAGCCGACAACGCTTTCAGGCCGGGTTCCTCCCATGAGATGGTGTCCTCCACCACCCGGTCGGTGGCGACGGGCGGCAGTTTTCCGGTCAGGGTGTAATAGACCGTGGCGGCCATGGCATAGACGTCCGTCCATGGGCCGGAGCTGCCCCGCTGGGTATACTGCTCAAAGGGGCTGAAGCCGCCCTTGGCGACCTGCATGGAGGACGCGCCATTGTTGACGCTCAAGTCCTTCGCCGCGCCCAAATCCAGAATCTTCACCTTGCCGTCCGGCGTCAGCATCAGGTTGTCCGGGCTGATGTCCCGGTGGACAAGGCCAGCCTGATGCACCTGCTCCATGGCCTGAATGGCGGGAAGGAAAATGCCTTTTGCCTGTTCCCAAGGCAGCGGGCCGGCCTTTTCCAGCCGCGCTTTCAGCGTTTCGCCCTCCACAAAGTCCATGACGATGTATGCTGTCTCGTTTTCCTGAAAAAGATCCCGCACCCGTACCACGTTGGGAATATCGTCCACTTTGGACATTTTTCGCGCTTCTTTCAGGAATATCTGCGTGCCGTTCTGTTTCGCCTGCTGGGACTGCACACTGGTGTACCACGTCAGTCCCCGGGAGCCGGGATTCCGGCTGACCTGACCGGAAGGGTAATATTCCTTGATGGCGACCTTCCGTTCCAGCGCGATATCCCAGCCGACGTAGGTGATGCCGAAGCCGCCCTGACCCAGCACCCGGCCGACCAGATATTTCCCCGCGAGGATCGTTCCCATGGGCAGGGCATATTCTATTCCCGTGACCCGCCGCGGGTCGAAGCCGCAGTGGGGACAGGGATAGCCCTGAATTTCCTCCATGCAGCCAAAGCATTTGTTCAGTTCCATCTTACTCTCATGCTCCTCTTTGTTCCAGATTTCTGCTTCCTGTTTTACATGTTAACCGATAGATACCCATATGGCGGGACGGACACCGGCTTTCGGAGAGTTTACTGTACCGTCGTGATAGTCGATTATGGTGTCACTGTTTACACTGCACACGGCAAGGTTGTCATCTGCGGAGGTTCTGAGCCACCACCAGCATCCGCCGGTATCCTTGTTTTTGTATGTCCCCTGCTGTACCGCGTAATCCGTGGGATAGCAAAGCAGCGCGTCCTTATCGATATTCCCATTCGATTGAATGAACGCATCCACTTCTTCAAGACTCAAAAGAAATACATAGTCCGCTGTTTCCCTGCCGGAATCGCATTTGATATAGGGATTCCTGTCCGGCAGGAGGGTTGTCCGTTCCGTAATTGTTTTTTCATCCTCGGAAAAGGCGGAATTATAAAACGTGTCGTTCAGCCATTGCCGAATTGTGCTGGTGTCCCATGTGACATACTCATACTTCTTGTGAAAAGGCTGAGCATCCAGCGCATAACGGCTCAGCAGCAGCGCCCTGTCCTCCTGAACGTCCAGCACCAGCCATTCAATCGTCTCGGCGCCGTTGCTGCGATTGCCATCCTGCTCGTAATGGCCAAAGCTGACGATATCATTCACGTTCACGGCCGGTTTCTTTGCCTGAGTTTCTTCGGGCACGGTAGATGCCGTTGGCTTCGTCGGGTTGGAGCTTGGAGCGGTTGGTTTCGTATACGCTATAGTCGGTTCAACATGGCTTACGGTGGGTTCCGCCTGTACTACGGTTTTGGTAGGCGCAGGCTGCGGCTCAGGCTTTGCTTTTACAAAAAGAGTTACCAATACCGCCGTCATCGCGCAAAGGGCGACAGCCAGACCAATCACCACAGCATTTGCTTTTTTCCGCGAACCGGAATGGTTTGCCCCCGGCCTGGATGCATGGGCGGATTTGGACTGGCACTGGCTCAGAAGCTCTGCCATGGTCTGCGTTCTTTCTCTGGCGTTGAGCTTCATTGCATTTTGCAGGGCCGCAATTACATGATTCGGAACGCCGCCGGTTTCCAGCAATGCCCAGTTTACGGGTTCTCCCTGCATACGATCTGCAGCGGTGGGGGGAACGACGCCGGTCAGGCTGTGGTACATGGTTGCGGCCATGGCGTAAATATCCGTCCATGAGCCGGACCCGCCCTGCTGGGCGTACTGCTCCGGAGGGCTGAAGCCGCCTTTCACGACCATCGCCGAGGACGCACCTTTATTGATTGCCAGATCCTTTGCCGCGCCCAGATCGAGGATCATTACCCTGCCGTCCGGCGTCAGCATCAGGTTGTCCGGGCTGATGTCACGGTGGACAAGACCGGCCTGATGTACCTGCTCCATGGCCTGAATGGCGGGCACGAAAATTTCCTTCGCCTGCTTCCATGTCAGAGGGCCGGTCTTATCCAGCCGTGCTTTCAGCGTTTCGCCTTCCACGAAGTCCATGACGATATAGGCCGTCTCGTTTTCCTGAAAAATATCCCGCACCCGCACCACATTGGTGAGATTGTCCACCTTGGACATTTTTCGGGCCTCTTTCAGGAACATCTGCATACCGTTCTGCCTTGCCTGCCGGGACTGCTCGTTGGTATACCATGTCAAATCCCGGGAGCCGGGATTCCGGCTGACCTGACCGGAGGGGTAGTATTCCTTGATGGCGACCTTCCGCTCCATGGCAAGGTCCCAGCCGATATAGGTGATGCCGAAGCCACCCTGACCCAGCATTTTTCCTACGATGTATCTGCCGTTCAAAATCGCCCCATAGGGAAGCACATAATTGGGTGCGGCGGCCTGCGCGGGGTCAAAGCCGCAGACGGGGCAGGGGTAGCCGTGAATTTCCTCCATACAGCCAAAACAGCGATCAAATTTCATGTTTCTCTCCTCTTTCAGTGGCCTGACGTTCGGTTCCGTGTTCCCGGTGATAACCACTATAATAAAATAATATCATCGCTTGATGATGTTGTCTACTGCCTATTTGGTAATTTTATTATAGCAAATTTACGAAATTTGTGGTTGCGCGGTGTGCGACAATTTTGAAAAAAATTTGCCCGGCTCTGGATGGCAGAACCGGGCGGGGTGGTTGTTAACGATTGCGGAATTCCTTAAGAATCTTACTGTCGGAGCAGATGATATCGGGCAGATTGTCACAGCCGTAGAACATACTGTCCATCTTCGTTACGGCCGAGGCGTCAAAGCTGGACAGATTCAGATTGGTCAGACTTGTACAGGAGCGGAACATATTACTCATGTCTGCCACGTTGGAGGTATCGAAACCGGACAAATCTAAACTGGTCAGATCTTCACAGTTGCTGAACATATAGTGCATGCTCGTTACGTTGGAAGTATCGAAGCCCGATAAATCCAGATCGGTGAGACGTTCGCAGTTTGCAAACATGGCGTCCATATCTGTCACGTTGGAGGTATCAAAGCTGGCCAGGTCCAAACTGGTTAGACTCTCACAGAGGTCGAACATAAAAAACATATATGTCACGTTGGAGGTGTCGAAACTGGATACATCCAGACTGGTCAGACTCGCACAGTTTTGGAACATCGCACCCATGTCTGTCACGCTGGAAGTATCGAAGCCGGATAAATCCAAACTGGTCAGACTCGTGCAGTGGATGAACATCGCACTCATGTCTGTCACGCTGGAAGTATCGAAGCAGTTCCCAAACTTGATTGTCTTCAGATTTACGAAATCTTGAAGCAACCATGAAGCATTGGGGTTTAGTGCGATCGCCCCGTCAGCGGCCACGTACAGATCTCCGTTATTCATCCAGGCCAGCACGCTTCTGTCCCCGGCTTCCGAGACATCCCATGCACTGCTGGGGGCGTTTTGCAGTGAGCTTTGGAAGGTTAGGGTATTTACGTCTTTGCGCAAATACTGACTCTGCCCCCAAAACGGGGTAGCAGAGATGTCGTCTTCATAGACAAAGTCTGCAGCCGCCATGGTATGGACTTCCATGGGAATAGTAGGAACTGTTTCTGTCGGCGCCGGTTCCGTGGCGACGGTCTGCACGGTTGGAGCTTTCACGGAGGGAGCGGGGGCGGACTTTTTCCCGCCGCTGCCGATGGAAATGGCGAGGGCTATCACCGCGACCACCGCCGCAACGCCGGGTATCAGCCATTTGGAAAGCGGTCGCTCCGGCTTCACATCGTGCCGGGGCGGTTGGGTGGGCTGCGCTTCTGGGTTTATCGGTTGGATCTTCTGGGCTACCGGTTCCGTCTCCATCGGTTTGGGCGGGGCTGCTTTCGTCTCGACCGGCTTGGGCGGTTCCACTTCCGGAATAACTTTGGGCGGTTCCACTTTCGCCTCCCCCTGGAGACGGGTGAGCATTTGCAGGAGCGTGTCCATGCTCTGCGGACGATCCTGCGGGCGCATATGCATACAGTCCGCCAGAATGTCGAACTGCGCCTGCGTCAGCCGCGGCTGGCAGGCAAGCGTATCGTCTATGGTGCGGTCCGTCGCGGGGGGCGGGAGAATGCCGGCGCAGCAATAGTAAATCGTGGCGGCCATGGCGTAAATGTCCGTCCACGGACCGACCTTCCCGCTCTTGCTGTACTGCTCAATGGGGCTGAATCCGTGCTTGGCCACCATCTGGGAGGACTGGACGCTGCCGTCATTTCCCTGAATGTCCAAATCCTTCGCCGCGCCAAGATCCAGCAAAATCAGCTTGCCGTCAGGCCGCACCATGATGTTGTCCGGGCTGATGTCCCGGTGGATAATGCCGTGCTCATGGACTTCTGCCAGTGCCTGCATGATCGGGGTCATGAGTTTGACGCAGCTGTCAAAGTCCATGGGGCCGTTCTTCTGCAATTTTTTCAGGAGGGTCTCGCCCTCGATGAAGTCCATGACGATGTAGGCCGTTTCGTTCTGGATGAAAACCGATTTCACCCCCACGACGCCGGGAATCCCCCCAAGCTTTGCCATTTTCCGGGCTTCCTTCAGGAAACTGTCGAAGCCTTTCTGAGTGCCGGTTTTTCCCATCATGGCGCTGCTCCACACTACGGTGGAGTGTCCCTCCCGGCTGACCATGCCGGTGCTCATGGGATAGTATTCCTTGATGGCGACCTTCTGCTCCAGCAGCAGGTCAAAGCCGATGTAGGTGATGCCAAAACCGCCCTGACCCAGCATTTCGCCCACGAGGTACTTTCCCTCCAGAATCGTTCCCGGTTTCAGGGCGAAGGACTCCGCGTTCGCGCTGCCGTAGGCGCGTCCGCATTCCGGGCAGACGGTTTCTCCCGCCGTCAGCGGGTGCATACATTTCATGCATCTGCGTACTTCCATATTCCATTCCTCTTTCTTTCGGGGGCTTCCCCGCCGATTTTTGGAACCATTACGGTAAAATAATATCACCGTTTGATGCTATTGTCCACTGCTTATTTGGCGATTTTAGTATAGCAGGTTCCCCAAATTTGTGGTCGCGCGGCGTGCGACAATTTTGAAAAAAGTTGCGCACCGCGCACCTCACACCGGGGAGTTATGGTGTATGATGACCATAGTTCCACTGCCCCGTTATCGATGCGAGGAAATGTGCCGGTTTTTGATGACACCGGGTGTTTGCTGTGATACAATGGCAGTAATGATTGTTTTGGATATGTCCGGGAACGGAACGATCAACGGATATCCGTGGGAGGATTTTCTCGACCAATACCGCAGCGCCTGAAAGGAATAACAGTTTTCGCCGCCGGGGCAAAATGCCCCGGCGGTATTTTGTTGGAAAAAGGACGGGCAATGGGGAATACTGTGGCAGTGGAGGTGGCGAACATGTTGGCAGCGGCCTGGCTGATGCTCAGTTCATTATTTTATTCATTGCAGCTGTCCTCGGGCAGCTTTCCCCGCCCGCTGACGGAGGAAGAGGAACGGTACTATCTGGATTTGGCGGGGAAGGGAGATCTGGAAGCGAGGAATGTTCTCATAGAACGGAATCTGCGGCTGGTGGCGCATATTATGAAAAACTGATGAAGCCCGCAGCAACCCTGTGTGGCGGACGGATGGGGTGCATCTGTCTGTGTACTGTGAATACGGCGCAAATTTACTGGAATGTGGTGCTAAGATGAATATAAATGGCCCCAGCAGGCGAAGGCTGCTTGCTGGGGCTTGTCTATGGGTGGAGGACAGAAGGCCAGGAGCTTACCACCTGAATATTTGAAAAGTAGGATTTTGGGGCCGATATATTTATTGAAAAGTCTTGAAAAATAAGCCGAAAAGATATTGAAAAGTTGGTTCACAAAGAAAGAGAAGTCCGCTGGCTAGAGGGAGTAGAACGAATAGCGATTGGAAAGTGCAATGGGAAAAGAATAGGGCGGTTATCGGATAAAAGCCCATCTATGTCATATTGCACAGAAATAAAAAAAGATCTAGGTGAAAAAGACGAATATTTGTTTCAACTGACGATTTCCGTTGCCTGTCTGGCGCAAAGGTGCTAAGCTAAAAACATAACGAGGAGGGGACTATTATGACAGAACTGGAAATGATACAGCGATCCGGCTAGGAAGCGGCTGCCAACGGCGGCAGGAGAGCAGCTGGGCCTGTCTGTCCGGGAGATGCAGGGGAAGGCCGGGCCTTTTCAGGCGGTGTACTATGGGACAAACGCACAGCGGTTTATTCTGGACCATCTGATGGACATCCTGCGGGAAGAACAATAGCGCAATAGATAAGGAGCGGAATATGACATTAGAAAAACAAGATGCGGAGCTTTTTTATGAGCTTTGGTTCCCTTTGCTGGACTTCGTAAATCAAAAATACCGGGTATGTCCCGGCACGGGAACCATTGACCGGAGCCGATGCGTCGATGCTGCCGATGCGAAGAAGATTGCAGATTATTTGTGGTCCCACACGCAGGTGCTTCAGGAATACCTTGCCCAGGCGAAGCTGCCGGAGGAGCAGGCCCAGATTGTGGCGGGGTGGGTGCAGTGCAAGCCGGGAAAGTACATTATGGAACGGCATTTGAAAAAGGGAACCGTTTTCATTTCAGAGGATGACCAGACGGTCTATATGGTCGAGGGGCTGTTTTCCACCTGGGAGGAGATGATGGGAAAAGGTCCGGTACTGCTGGATGCCGTGTTGATCCCCTTTAAGGATATGATTATTTCAGATGGATTGGTAACGGCCTATCCGTTCCACTTCGGACGTGGATACAGCGAAGCGTTTAAGGATATCTACAGAAAGGCCAAGGAGGACAATACGATCTGTTTTTCCTTAAGTGGTGGCGAACCGGAACGTCGTCCCAACAAGGAAAAAGCAACTGGCACGGTGGAAAGCTATGTGATCAAGGTGTCTCTGGGACGCAGCTGTTACCGGTACATTCAAATCGGCAAGCAGAAAACCCTTGGTGCGTTGAGCGAAGCGATTTTGGCCGCTTTCGAATTTGACGATGACCATTGCCATGCGTTCTTTGTGGATGACCGGTATTGGAGCGATTTCTGTGCCTATTATTCCGACGATATGGATGAGGGTTGCCGAATGTCCTACAAGATGCCACTTGGACGACTTGGACTGGAAAAAGGCGATAAATTTAAGTACTTGTTTGATTTTGGAGATGAATGGCGTTTTCAGTGCAGAGTGATGCAGGAATTGGAGGAGAAAACGAAGTCTTTCCGTGTGATCAAAGCGGTTGGAGACCCGCCGGCGCAGTATCCGGGCTGGGATGACGAGGAGCCATAGCCAGGAACTGCGGGATAGCCTGACGTTTGTAATGCAGAACCATCGTGGACAAGACATTTGAAAAGAAAACATCCCCGGCAGGCAAATGACGCTTGCCGGGGATCGTGCATTTTTGCGAATTACAGCGAAAAACTTCCGTATTTTTCCACTGAACACAAACGCAAACAACGTTTCTTTACAGATGGCGGCGAAGCAGCCGGTCGGTGCGGATTCTGCCGCATATGCGCAATATCAAAAGTGGACCATTACAGCCCGCAGTTGATTTTCCACCTGCTTTGGGGTGAAAATAAAACTGGGAAAAAGGACAATTACAGACCTTGCTCATGCGGAAACACGCACACAAGACCAATTTCATCTTGTAACGGTGTTTCCTGACGTGCAAAGATGAAGTTCCCCAGCCTCTCTACGTCAGTGCTCGTCGCTATAGGGGCGTTTTGTCTATTTTATGAATTTGCTCATTTAGAGTATAATTAAAAAGTTATCCACAGCCTCGATGCCCAAAAACGCAGACCCTTTCTGTTTCCAGAGAGGATCTGCGTTTTTCTGGGGAGGGCTTTTTTAACAGCTCCAGCGTAAAAATATTTCATCTCAGACTATCTTTTTGCCGCTCTGCTTCGTTATACTAATTGAAAGCGCTTTTAATCTACAGGAGAGGAGGAAAAACATGGACGGCGATTTCCTGCTCCTGCACAGAATGCAAAATGGCGATGATCAGGCCATCGAATCCTTTGTGCGGAAGTATTACCCAAAGATATTGCGTTACTGCCACCTACATATCAAGGACTCCGGCTTTGCAGAAGACTTAACCCAGGAAACCTTTGCCCGGTTCTTCCGCACGCTCCATCAGTACCAGCACTATGGGAAGGCTGCAAATTATCTGTATGTGATTGCAGGCAATCTGTGCCGGGATTATTACAGAAAGCCGGAAGAACTGCCGATGGAGGAACTGCCGGAGCATCCAGTCTGCCTGATGGAGTCCCTGGATTTACGGATGGATGTCCATATGGCTCTGGAACATCTTCCACAGGAACTGCGGGAAGTAACCATCCTGTATTTCTTTCAGGAAGTCAGACAAAAGGAAATTGCCAGAATTTTGGGGATCAGTCTGCCGCTGGTGAAGTACCGAATCAAACGCGCAAAAGAATTATTGACGATCTATTTAGGGAAGGAGAATTTTGAATGAAGGCGCTCTTTCGTTTTGATGTGATCTGCGATGAATCCAAAATACAGAAAACCATTGCTGTTTCCAAGGAATCATTTCTTTCTGAGGAATCGGAACAAACCGTATCCCACATGGAATTTCTGTATCAGCAGTGTAAGTTCATCAAAAAACGCTGGTGGCTGATGCAAGGGCTGCTGCTTGCCTTTGTATGTTTCTTGATTAACAACTCAGAAACCGACTTCACCGTGCGCCGTATTCTGGGGCTTACCGGACCGTTGTTTGTAATTCTGATTTATCCGGAAATCTGGAAAAACCGAAGTTACGATGCCTTGGAAATCGAATGTACAACATTTTATACCATTCGTTCCATCTATGCGGCACGGCTGACCCTCTTTGCCGGGGTAGATATGGCGCTGCTGTCAGCATTCTATGCGGTCGCAACCCTGCTTAGCAGAATGACTCTCTGGGAAATGCTTACACAGTTTATGCTCCCCTTCAATGTGACCTGCTGTATCTGCTTCAGAACCCTTTACAGCAAGCGGATCAATTCTCAGGCACTTTCCCTGCTTCTGTGTGTCCTTTGGGCTGGAGCCTGGTCAGTGCTCGTTCTGAATGATGCTGTTTTCCGTGCCATCTCTGTTCCTGCGTGGGTATCTTTGCTGGCTGCATCTGTTTTCTTCATGGGATATACCCTCTATCGCGGACAGAGGAAATGGCAAACGATTATGGAGGTGAAACCTTTATGGATTTGAAAATTAGAGGCTTAACAAAAGAATTCAACGGCTTCAAAGCCGTTGACCATTTCAGCTATGATTTAAACTGCGGCGTTTATGGTCTGCTTGGCGTCAACGGCGCTGGTAAAACCACCCTGATGCGGATGCTTACTACCTTGATGAAACCCACATCCGGGCAAATTAGCTGGGATGGAGAAGATATTTTCGCCATGGACGGCAGATACCGGAATCTGTTGGGATATCTTCCTCAGGATTTTGGGTACTATCCAGACTTTTCCATCTACGACTACCTGATGTACATTGCCGCCCTCAAAGGTATACGCCCTGCGGTGGCAAAGCAGCGGGTCAAGGAACTGCTGAAGCAAGTTGGTCTGGTGAAAGCCCGGTACAAGAAAATGAAAGCCCTTTCTGGCGGCATGAAGCGCCGGGCAGGTATTGCCCAAGCCATGCTGAACGACCCCAAGATTCTAATTTTGGACGAGCCTACCGCCGGTCTGGATCCCAGCGAGCGGATTCGGTTTCGGAATCTGATCAGCGAGCTTTCAGAGGATCGAATCGTGCTGCTGTCCACACATATTGTATCGGACATTGAGTATATCGCAGGTGACATTCTGCTGATGAAGGACGGCTGCCTTGCCATTTCCGGCACTGCTGAGGAACTCATTGACTCCATGCCAGAACTGGTTTGGAGCTGTACTGTGCCCAAAAGCAGGATCGATGCCTGTCTGAAGGCATACAAAGTTGCAAACGTGAAGACGATTCCTGGAGGTGCGGAGCTGCGAATCGTTTCCAAGGGACGACCGGCAGAAGATGCCGTCAGGGTAGAACCAACTTTGGAGGATGTTTTCCTCTGTTATTTTGGAGAAAGGACAGGTGATAGCGATGGTACGGTATGAACTAAAAAAGGTGTTTGGCTGCGTTGGTGGTAAGATCGCCCTGATATTGTACATTGCCGTCTTGGCGCTGTCCTGTTGGTTATCATCGACTGGCGCATTGAATGTGGAGGTAAAGTGGGTGAATGAACAGGGGGAGAACGAATATGGCCCATCTGCTGTCAAGAAACTGCGCGAAGCCCAGAAGGAATGGGAAGGCTGGGTTGATCAGAATAAGTTGAGCAGAGTGATTCAGGAAAATCAAAGGATCAATGCAACACCCGAAGCAAAGTCAGATATTGTGCAGCAGAATGAAATCGCGTATAGCTGGAAACAGGGTTTCGCACCCATCCGGAAAATTCTGAATGAGTCCTGTTCAAATGGTTTCCGGGAGTACGATTATTACACCGCTGACAGGATCACTGCCATCGATGAAGATACCTTTTACGCCAACCGTGAGAAACTGCTGAGAAATTGGCTTTATGATGAAACCGATGGTGCTTACTCCAAGTATTCCGAATCGGAGAAGCAGTACATCATTGGGCAGTACAGGGAATTAGAGATTCCCTTCTACTTTACATACCACGAAGGCTGGCATCAGCTTCTGGAAAACGCCGGATATATTCCCTCACTGGGAATTCTGATTCTGTGTTTCCTGCTGGCCGGCATCTTCTCTAACGAATTCAAATGGAAAGCGGATGCGGTGTATTTTTCCACCCTTTGTGGCAGGAATAAAGCTACCTCTGCCAAGATTAAGGCAGGTTTTCTGCTGGTAACAGTCCTGTACTGGGGAGCTATGCTTATTTATAGCCTGTTCACCTTGTGCTATCTCGGCTTCGAGGGCGCAAGCTGCGCTATCCAGTGGCAGCTCTGGAAAAGTATCTATAATCTTAATATGTGGCAAGCTTGGATGCTGGCTCTCATATCCGGCTACATCAGCAACCTGTTCCTGGCATTCCTGACCATGTGGATCTCCGCTAAGACAAAGTCCACTGTCTTTGCGGTGACAACCCCATTTATTCTGATATTCCTTCCTTCTTTCCTGGAGGGAATGGCAAACTGGTTGGATAAAATTCTGAGCCTCATGCCATCTCATTTGCTGGAATTCTATCAGAATCTGGGTTCCTTCAATATTCTCACCATCTTTGGTAAGGTTTTCCGTACTTTAGATGTCAGTATTCCGCTATATCTTACGCTGTCTGTCATATTGATCCCCATGATGTATCTGGAATATCACAGGAAGAGAGCATAATCGTTACCGTTCCATGTGTGATAAGCGCGAAATCAAAAAGGAGGTTTTACACCATGTATCGAAAAGTCCTTGTCTATCTTCTGACCGTCCTTGTCGTGATGTAAGTGCTCAATAATTCCCCGTCCCCACCAAAAGACAGCAGGTCCCACACCCAGGGCCTGCTGTTACTCAAGATATGTATTTGTATAAGCATCGGAGTTTGGAATCTTACGATCCTCTTGGATGTCGGGTGTCCAGGGCATGAAAGCCTCCAATCCTTCATGGGAGGGCGACTTTCCCAGGTATGGAAGCTCCACCAGCACACGCTGTAGACAGGCAATTGGTTCTACTCCGTTTGCCTTTGCGCTTTCCACCATGGAGTATACCACCGCACTGGCCTCGGCACCTTTGGGCGTATCGCAGAACAGCAAGTTCTTGCGGCCCAGGGTAAACGGACGGATGGCGTTTTCTGCTAGGTTAGGAGATATTTAGTAAGAAAGCCATTCAGAAGCACTTTCGGTTTCTTGGATAATTTGCTGATAATAGAATCGCAGAGTGCCGAACAATAGACTTGGCGGTGTGAGATGTCGACCAGGGAACTAGCCTCCTGCTCGATTTCGTGGTATCCCCACCCCTTAGATCGTGAAGTAGAAGTTCCTCCCATACTTTGCCCAAAGCCATTGCTTTTATTTGCGTTTTCGATTATAATAACAATGGATTTTGTACGAATATGTGGACATGACTGCAACATGTGCGCTTACCTGCGTATTATCTTTCCGTTTCATAAACTGCTGTAAAGTGAGACATCTCGACCTAGCGTATCCAGATTTTGTGCAGTGAGCATGAGCCAGTTTATTGATATGGTCAAGGCATTGTAAAAGGAGATGAGTGCTTTGAAACTGCCGTACGAAAACGAATTGTATGAACTACGAAAGTGGATAGACTTTACAAACGCAAATTTGAACATGCAGTTTCTTCACTTGCCACCTGAGATTCAATCTGTACGTCGATGGATCAACGCAATCGCAATGGGCATACAGAGTGATTACCCATTCTACGCTGCTGCACTACCTCGTATTGCAAACATCCTTTTTCAGACGAACGGCATGGGGGCTGCTTTTGTAAATCCCGCAGCATTTGGTGAACTGGTAATAATTATTCGCCATATTGAAGCGGAACCGGTTGTTGTTCGGTTTTGGTCAGAGATACACCCACAGATCGTGAATGTCTCCCATGATTTATATGTGGATGGACACTGCTCTACTGCAGCAGAAAAGGCAGTCAAAGAAGTGGAATCTCGTCTGCGTGAGAAGTTTGCAGAGTTAAAACCTGATACAGCGGTTCCAGTGAAAATTGGCGATGTGATTGGTGCGCTTATAAGTGAAAACGGTGCATTCAAGTTTTGCGATACAACAACTACCAATGGTAAGAACTACCGGCGTGGAATTCAATCTCTGTTTGAAGGTATTATGGCAGCTTATCGCAATCCAGCTGCTCATACAAATCTTCAATACGAAAAACGCGAGGCTATGGAGCAAATCATGCTGGCAAGCCAGTTGATGTATGTGCTGGATAAATGACTTTATTAGTGTAAGCTATTAAACAGGATTGTTAAAAAACTATAAATGAGCATATTTTTCGATTTGCACAAAAAACACCGTTTGTCCATGCTTAAAAACCAAATTTTGCGCTTTAGTCCTTGCTGCAAAAACAAAATTGTGCAGTATCATAATATGCTCATTTATAATTTATAAAGACAAACACAATGCTCCTGTACCTCATTTCACGGAGGTGAATTATACGTTCCATACTCCAGAGGATACCGGGACAGGCATAGCTTTTAAGGGATTAGTCGTATTTGATTTGGCGATGATGCACTTGGCGAAACTTCCAATTTTAGTGCATGATTCTCTAATCCTTAAGCAAATATCAGATGACGCCATTGAGAATATTTTAGCCCAATATTCAGCTTGTGTAAAACAGATTATTATTGCACTTGATAAGCAAGATTCTTACAGCACAAGAACAGCTACAGAATTGGAAGAACATACTGTACTGAGGCTTGCTCCCGATGGAAATGAGTTATTCGGAAGGTTGTGGAGCAAACACGCAAACGAGGAATAGTTCACACAAAAGTTTCGAAATCCAATTTGACATCTAATTGGATTTTGATCATACCATTTTTGATTTGAAGCCAAACAGCGTTAGACAACTGGGTATGCGTCTTTGCGCATTGCAGGAGGGTACTGGTTTACGCTGAAAATAGTTGAGGAGTCGAAAACATGAGCAACGAACAAATCCAAAATCCGGGACAATTTGATGAAGTCATCCATATCATCGACAATGCCCGCAACCGCGCAATAAAGGCGGTCAATGCCGAGTTGATCCAGATGTATTGGAGCGTTGGCGAATATCTGTCCAAGCTATGCACAGGTGCTGCGTTTGGTGATAAAATCATTGATGATGTTGCCGCCTATATTGTAAAAGAAAATCCCGGAGTCAAAGGCTTCAACCGTCGCGGCCTCTACCGTATGAAACAATTCTACGAGACTTATAAGGATGATGAATTTGTGACACCACTGGTGACACAAATCAGTTGGACGAACCATTTGCTTATCATGTCCAGCTCCAAGACGGTGGAGGAACGACATTTTTATATGACACTTTGCGCAAAGGAGCATTATTCCAAGCGGGAGTTAGAGCGTCAGATCAGTAGTGCGTACTACGAACGCTATATGCTCTCAAATAAGAAACCGCTTCCGGAATCTGTTCCTCAGGATGTTCGTAAAAGTATTCTCGATACCTATGTACTGGAGTTTCTGGATTTGCCTGAGCTGTTTTCGGAAAAAAATCTACGAAAAGCAATTATCGAGAACTTGAAGCAATTCATTTTGGAGTTTGGCAAAGACTTTACGTTTATCGGTGAAGAATACCGTGTTCAGGTTGGCAACACAGATTTTTTCATCGATTTGCTGTTTTACAACCGTTCGCTGTCTTGCCTTGTGCCGATTGAATTGAAGATCGGAAAGTTCAAGCCGGAGCATATTGGGCAGATCAATTTCTACCTGGAAGCTCTTGACCGTGATGTGAAAAAGCCAAACGAAAATCCTAGTGTAGGCGTTATTCTTTGCGCCAGCAAAGATGATGCAGTAGTGGAATATGCTTTAAGCCGCAGTATGTCTCCTACGCTCGTTGCAGACTACAGACTTTGCCTCCCAGATAAGACACTTCTACAAAACAAGCTGCGTGAATTGACCGAGCTTGCGCTGGAAAGCGGCGAAAGTGACGAGGGCGATGAAGAATGAGCGCAGTCATCCACGCCCTCTATTCCTTATTGGGAGTGGTAGCCTTGGCTTAACTTGTCAGTAATTTGCCGAGTGAACATTCCTCAATGCCGTTGATTTGCTGCGGTATTGGGGAATGTAACTTTACTGGGGCAACTTGTTATAGAAATGGAGGTACCCAATGGATGAAAGAATAGCAGCCCTGACAGCCCAGATTGAAAAGCTCCAGGCGGAGAACACGTTCCTCAAGTGCCTCCTGGACGAGGTGGGTATTTCCTATGTGTTGCCAGCCTCAAAGCCCACAGCGGAAATTTCAAAGCAGCTAGCCCGCCGATTTTATTCCTATTTCTGGGGACGGACGGATGTTTACAGCAAACGCAGTGTGAACAAAACGACGGGGAAGGCGGGATATTATCCTCAGTGTGAGAATCTGTGGAAGGATGGGATTTGTCCGAAAAAGTCCGGGAAGAAGGTCAAATGCGGGGATTGTGCCAACCGGAAGTGGCGGCAGCTGGAAGCGGAGCAGATCATGGCGCACCTGCGGGGAGAAAAGCCGGATGGCTCTGATGTGATTGGAATTTACCCTCTGTTCCCGGATGGGACTTGTAGATTACTGGTATTTGATTTTGACAACCACGAAAAGGGAGCGGAAACTCTGGATTTTGGAAATCCGGATACCCGCTGGATGGAGGAAGTGGACGCCCTGCGGCAGGTGTGCGAGGGAAATAAAGTTCCGTGCCTGGTTGAGAGGTCCCGGTCCGGGCGCGGCGGGCATCTGTGGATTTTCTTCGAAAGTGCCGTAGAAGCGGCCCTTGCCCGGCGGTTTGGAATGGCTCTGCTGCAAAAAGGCGCGGAGACGGTGAATCTGAAGTCCTTTCGATTTTATGACCGGATGCTCCCGGCGCAGGACAGTGCTGGAGATGGAGAACTGGGCTATCTGATTGCGCTGCCATTGCAGGGGCAGGCATTGAAGAAGGATAACAGTGCTTTTGTGGACAAGAACTGGAATGCCTACCCGGACCAATGGGAAGCGCTGTTTGCAGTGAAAAAGTTATCCGCACAGACAATGGAAAGCTGCATCAAAAGGTGGAATGTGCCGGAAACCGACCAAGGCTGCTTCTTGCCGGAAGACACCAAACCTTGGGAACGAAAAACATCCTTCCACACAGAAGATGTGGACGGCCAGCTGTGTATGACCCTGGCAAACCGAATTTATATCGAAACCGGGAATCTAAAACCCAGGCTGCAAAATCAAATTCGTCGAATGGCGGCAATTCAAAATCCCATGTTCTACAGGAATCAAGCCATGGGGTTATCCAATTACGCAAGTTCCCGGTTTATATATTTGGGAGAAGATGACAATGGCTTCTTATGTATTCCAAGGGGCCTTTTGGATGCGCTGCTGGACCGTTGCGGGGATGCCGAAATTCCGGTGAAACTGACAGATGAACGAGCAAAGGGAAGGACATTAACTGCCAAATTTACAGGACAGCTGCGGGAAAAACAGAAGGAAGCTGTAGGGGCACTTTTGAAGCACGAATGTGGAATTTTAAGTGCCGCAACAGCCTTCGGGAAAACGGTCGTATGCAGCACTCTTATTGCGGAGCGAAAAGTCAGCACCTTAATTTTGCTGGAATCCTCGGCACTGATCGACCAGTGGCAAAAGGCACTGGACGAGTTTCTGGAATTTCAGGAAGATTTGCCGGAGTATGAAACAAAAACCGGAAGGAAAAGAAGGCGGAAAAGCGTTGTAGGCGTGATCCACGGCCCTAAGGATACATCCACAGGCATTGTGGACATTGCTATGGCGGGGTCGTTGTGTAAAAAAGGGGTGTTCCATCCAAGGCTTCGGGAGTATGGTATGGTCCTGGTAGACGAGTGCCACCACAGTGCCTCGGAGACGTTGCGTTCCGTATTGCAAGAAGTTCATGCCACATATGTTTACGGCGTGACGGCAACGCCTTTTCGTGGAGATGGGCTGGAAAAGATCAACGAAATGCTTCTTGGCCCGGTGCGCTTTCAATATTCTGCCAAGGAAAAAGCGGCAGAGCAGGGAATCGGCCACTACCTCGTGCCAAGATTTACAAGAACGGTGCTGCCCTTCGGTCAGGAAAAGCTTCCTGTGACCCATGCCTATGAGCGTTTGCGGAGGAACGAAAACCGCAATGGCTTGATTGTAGCAGATGTGAAAAAAGCATTGGAGGCAGGAAGAACGCCGGTGATTTTGACCCGGTTTACGGATCAGGCGGCGATCCTCTATGAAATGCTGAAGGATTCTGCGCAGAAGCCGTTTCTTCTGACAGGTGAAATGCCTAAAAAGGAGCGGGAAGCGGCGATACGGCAAATGGCAGAGGTTATGCCGCAGGAATCCATGCTGCTGGTGGCGACAGGCCAGCTCGTCGGCGAGGGCTTTGACTACCCTAGATTGGATACGCTGTTTCTGGCAACCCCGGTTTCCTGGAAAGGTGTGGTGGAGCAATACACCGGACGGCTCCACCGGGACTACCCCGGCAAGAACGATGTGTTTATCTACGACTATGTGGACAGCCATATCCCTGTGTTTGACAAAATGTACGCCAAGCGTTTGAAAACCTATAAGCGTATTGGCTACACCCTCTACGCACCGGATACCCCGGAGAAGCAGGCTGCCAACGCAATTTACGACTCGGACACCTACCGCCCGGTTTTTGAACAGGATCTCCGGGAAGCTGTGGAAACAGTACTGATTTCCAGCCCCACTCTGAGCAGAAAACGGGTAGAGAACTTGGTAGAACTTTTTACTTCCAGCCCAGGAACAAGGCTTAAAAGCAGCAGTTATCACCTGGCATCCGGATGTGTATCGCTATGGAAATGACGAAAATCGGCTTTTATTATTGGAAAGCCTTCGGACGGCAGGGTTTGAAATTCAATATGCCGAAGATACCTGCCAGCATTTTGCTGTGATCGATGAGAAAATCGTCTGGTACGGCAGTATGAACCTCCTTTCCAGGGACGATGTGGAGGATAACATCATGCGTTTGGAAAGCCGGGAGGTGGCGGAGGAGCTGCTGGGGATGATGCCTACTAATGCGTGTTTTAATGAGGAAATTGTCGGCGAGAACGTATAGACGGTTTGAGAAGGTTTTCTGTGTCATTTATATTATATTCGAAAATGAATGCAAAGCGCAAGAAAAATGCCAGCCCGTCCCGTCGGAATATTCTGGTGGAGCGGAATTTGCCTATTGTGACAACAATGCGAAGATTTACAGAAATATAATGCAGAACCCAGAGAGCTTTTTTCATTGGCAGAGCCAGTGCACCACGGCGGAGAATTCGCCCACAGGTCAGCGATATATCCACCACAGCGGGGGAGCAAGGTGCTGTTGCTTGTCCGGGAGTTTAAGGCTGACCGTGTGACCGGTGGTGCAGAGGCATATACCTATCTGGGCACGGCGAACTATGTGAAGCATGAGGGCAGCAGGCCGATGAATATCACATGGCGGCTGGATCGCCCAATCCCAGCAAAGTTCTTGAAGAAGACAAATAAGTTGGTTGTGGGGTAAAGGAGTTTGTTATGAAGTTTATTCACTTATCAGACCTCCATTTAGGGAAAAGAGTAAATGAGTATTCGATGCTTGAAGATCAAGAATACATACTCAAAAAAATCATCAATATCGTTGATGCTGAAAAGCCGGATGGTGTGATTATTGCCGGAGATGTCTACGACAAATCTGTTCCCGCGGCGGAGGCAGTTCAGTTGTTTGACAACTTTCTCGTTTAGTTGGCCAAACGAAAGCTCGAGGTATTCGTTATTAGCGGAAACCACGATTCCCCTGAGAGAATTGCATTTGGAGCGCGTATTATGGATGCCAGCGGCATCCATATGTCGCCAGTCTATGATGGAAACATTGCACCTATTTCCATGCAGGACGAATACGGTACAGTTGATGTTTATATGCTTCCATTTATTAAGCCAGCTCATGTCCGCAGGTTTTGTGACGATGAAATTACTACTTACACAGATGCTATAAATAGCGTCATTTCAAAGCTGAGTATCAATCATGACAATAGAAATATTCTGGTGACACATCAGTTTGTTACGGGTTCGTTGCGCTCTGAATCTGAGGAAATCTCGGTTGGTGGCTCTGATAATGTGGACGCTTATGTTTTTGATCCCTTTGAATATGTCGCACTTGGACATATTCACTCGCCGCAAAATTGTGGCGCGGAGCATATTCGTTACTGCGGAACACCGTTGAAATATTCCTTTTCGGAAGCAAAAGACCGCAAGTCGGTAACAGTGATCGAACTCGCTGAGAAAGGAAAAGTGTCATATAAAACAATCGACCTTGTCCCGCAGCATGATCTTGTTGAGTTGAAAGGAACCTACGATGAGTTGACCTTAAGATCCTTCTATGAGGGCACAACGTGGCCGGAAGATTATACGCACATCACGCTGACGGACGAAGAAGACATTCCGGATGCAATCGGAAAACTGCGCACGGTGTATCATCGGCTGATGAAGCTTGATTACGATAATAGACGCACACGCTCAAGTGTGGAGATCAGTGGTGCAACAGACGTTGAATCTAAATCGCCATTAGAGCTCTTTTCTGATTTTTATGAACTGCAAAATAATCAACCTATGAATCCTGAGCAATTTGAGTACATGAAGTCGCTAATAGAAAAGACATGGGAGGGTGAACAATGAGGCCTATCAAACTTACAGTATCTGCGTTTGGCCCCTATGCAGGAAAAACAGTTCTTGATTTGGACAAGCTCGGAAAGAATGGACTCTATTTAATTACGGGCGATACCGGAGCCGGAAAAACAACTATTTTTGATGCGATCACGTATGCATTGTATGGAGAAGCCAGCGGAGACAACCGCGAGCCATCCATGTTCCGCTCAAAATATGCCGAGGCAACTACTCCGACAGAGGTTGAACTTGTCTTCTCCTACGCCGGAAAAACATACACCGTAAAACGAAATCCAGAGTATGAACGTCCCAAATCCCGCGGCGAAGGATTTACGACGCAAAAAGCGGAAGTGCAGCTAATATATCCGGATGGGCGCGTCGTCACAAAGCAGCGGGATGTGGACAATGCAATACGAGACATCATGGGGATCAATCGCACCCAATTTCTGCAAATCGCCATGATCGCACAGGGGGACTTCCTGAAACTGCTGCTTGCCCCCACAGAGGAGCGCAAAAAAATATTCCGTCAAATATTCAAAACCCAGTTGTATCAGGACTTGCAGGATCGTTTGAAGAAGGAGTCCGGTCAACTAAACGACAAATGCGATGCCGCTCATAACAGCATCAAGCAATATATTGATGGAATTACCTGTGATGAAAATGATGTCCTGAGTATTGAGGTTGAAAAAGCAAAGAACGGGCTTCTTCCTGTAAAGGATGTTATGGACCTGATTGATCGTCTTCTGACACAAGACCATGGCAAAAAAACGGATATTCAAAAGTCAATCTCGGATGCAGACAAGGCTCTCGAAATCGTCAATGCAAATTTGGGTAAGATTGAAGCAAAAGAACAAACTCAAAAAGCATTAGACCAAGCACAGAACAGTTTAACCTGCGAAAATGAGGCCAATCTTGCGCTGAAGGCTGCTTTCGATATTGAAAAGGGAAAAATATCGGAAAGAGAACAGCTTGCTGAAGAAAAGGCCAGGATCGAGGCAGAATTTCCCCGTTATGAAGCGTTAGCAGTTCTGGAAAAGCAAATCAAAAATGACGAGAATGCTATTTCCAAAAATGAGAGGCAACTGAAAAAAGACCGGGAGCAGTATGCCACTGATGAAGCAGAGTTTGAAAAACTCAAAACAGAGTTCGAATCCCTTTCAGATGCAGGAGAAGGCAAAGAAAAACTCTATCGTCAAAAAGAAAAGGTTCAAGAAAAACTGACAAAGGTTCAAAACCTTTCAGCATTATTTGAGACCTTTCATGAACTTGGTGACAATTTGGCTGCGCTCCAAAGTGATTATAAAAAAGCATCGGAGGCATCCGAGAAAGCGACTGCCGATTATGAAGCGAAAAACTGCGCATTTTTGGATGAGCAGGCCGGAATCATCGCTGAAACTTTGGAAAGCGGCAAGCCTTGCCCTGTTTGCGGATCTTTGGAACACCCTTGCATAGCGCATAAATCAGCCAAGGCCCCCACGGAAGCACAGTTAAAAAGAGCGAAAGAGAATGCTGACAAGGCACGAAAAGCAGCCGAAGACTTAAGCGGGAAATGCAAGGAAGCCAAAGGCATACTCAATGCAAAAAAAGTCGAAACGGAAAAGCTGGTTAAGGAATTATGGCAGAGCGTCGCATTCGAGGATGCTGAAAACAAGCTTCCGGAGGAGCAGAAAGTCGTTTTTGCAGAAATCACTGCGCTTGACACAGCACTTTCCGAGGAGAAAAAGAAAGTATCTCGCCGATTTGAACTCACAGAATCATTACCAAAGACTGAAAAGACGCTAAAAGAAAGAGGTAAAGATATTTCAAATCGAAATACTGCGCTAGAAGCTGATAAAGCATCGTTGAGCGAAAAGAAGAAGCAGCGCGATGCGGATAGGGAATCCCTGCGCTTTGATAGCATAGCAGAGGCCCAGAGCAAATCGGACGCTCTGGGAAAAACCGTTAGCGAAATGAAGAAAGCATACGACAATGCTCAGAGTGCGCTGTCCGACTCGGATAAAAAAATCGCCGGTTATAATGCTTCAATCACAGAACTTTCCAAGCAACTCTCTTCCGATTGTGTTCTTGACAAAGAAGCAGAAACAAAGAAGAAAGTTGAACTATCCCAAAAGAGAACTGCGGATGATGATGCTGCCAAAGCGCTTTATACTCGCATAGAGACCAATACAAAGGTGATTGCTAATATTCGAGCAAAGGTTGGAAATCTTGATACGCTTGAGAAACGCTATACATGGATGAAGGCGCTGTCAAATACAGCAAACGGCAATATCTCCGGCAAAGAAAAAGTGATGCTGGAAACCTATATTCAGATGACGTATTTTGACCGTATCATAGCACGCGCGAATACCCGCTTTATGGTGATGTCGGGAGGACAGTACGAACTAAAGCGCCGAAGAGAAGCGGAAAATAACCGCAGTCAGAGCGGGCTTGATCTTGACGTTATTGACCATTACAACGGCACAGAAAGAAGCGTAAAGACACTTTCTGGCGGCGAGTCTTTTAAGGCATCGCTTTCTCTTGCACTTGGCCTTTCCGATGAGATCCAAGCATCCGCTGGCGGCGTTAAGCTTGATACAATGTTTGTAGATGAGGGCTTTGGCTCTCTTGATGAGGAATCCTTGGATCAAGCGATGAAGGCTCTTTCGAGCTTGGCGGATGGGAATCGCCTTGTCGGCATCATTTCTCATGTTGTTGACTTGAAAAATCGTATCGATAAACAAATTGTTGTTGAAAAAGAGAAGTCGGGCGGAAGCAAGGCGTGTATTGTATTGTGAGGTAAGAGTTATGAGTTTTGACTTCAACATAGCGCTCACTGGCATTGGACCACACTCTAATACAAAATTATCAAGTAATATGAACTCTATTCAAATGGCGCTATATGCAGATAATGGTTCCGGCAAGAGTTTCATCAGTAAATCCTTCAAGAGAATATCTGATTTGAAGTATCTCGACAGAACAGACCAATCTCAAATTGATTTACTAGTTGAGAAATCTACGGCAATGGTGCGCTTTGGAGAGAAACAAGGAATATTATCATTGTCTATTGCACCAGATGGACAGCCTCAGAAAAACTTATCAGTAAGATTTGAAATAGGTTCTTTACCTATCGTGTCGGACAATACCGGCTTAATTTATCACGTGTTTAACAGTGAATATGTGAGGGAAAACCTTGAGGCAGTTAGGTATCATCCCGAAGATAAGGTTAGTGGATTTATACTTGGAAAAGCAAATATTGACTTATCGAAAGAAAAAGAACAGCTTGAGAATTACAAAAAAGCCGAGCTTGAGGCCATTGGTAAAGTTAGAGATATGGTGGCTTCTACCCAAAGAGAATTAAAGGCAAAGGGAATCCAGCCAAACACTAAAGAATATCTTGCAATTACATTTGAAAGTGTTCTGCGTGGAGAGGCCAATTCGGAAGATCAATCGTACACGAGCCTTGTTGAAAAGTACGATATTCTAAAATCGATGCCAGAGCATATGCAAGATATCTCTTATCGACCTTTTTCTGATGATATCGAGTCATTTATTGCCATTCTGGAGAATGCAAACGAGATTATTGAAAACAAGTATACTTTGAGCTCGTTTTCTGAAGAGTTTAAGAAAAAGTTCAAAGACAACCAAGCGTTCATTGAAGCGGGCCTGCAGTTGTCAGATGGAGAAAGTTGTCCTTTCTGTGGGCAAAAATATAATAGAGATGCTTTCGCGTTAATTGACGATTATAATTCTTTTCTACAAGATGAAGAATCTAAAATCATTAAAGCTATTAACGGGATCATTGCCAAGATAACAACTTTTTCGGCAAATCTCTTAACTAGTAGTCGTTTCGCAAAAGATTCCTCAAATGAATATGACAAAGTAAAAGAGTACTTTCCGTCTTTTTGTGAAACCTATATTTCTTGCGTTGACGTTGCCGCTACGAAGCAAGTCCTTGATAAAATATGTGAGGCATTAGAGGCCAAAAAGCATATGATTTCTCAAAAAGGCGCTTCAATTAAGCCGAATATTGATATAATCAAAGCAGAATTGAGTAATTATAAGAGGGTAGAAATTGAAAACATAGGAAAAGTAAAAGGACTAAATTCGAATAAGAATAATATTAGTGCAGAAAGATTGCGTTTGCGTAAAGCATTATGCAATGCGAAATTCAATCAACTCATAGTAGAATCTGAAAAAACAAGAAGTGACATTGTGACGGTGAGGGAAAGTATAAATGACCTTACCAAAGCGATCAGTGAAAAAGAGAATAAAGTCCGCATTGATAAAAGGAAAAAGTTGATCGAAAAACTTAAAGATTATTTAGCTATATTCTTCAAGGATAAGTATGACTTTGATGAAAAGCAATTTAGCGTAGTCTATCAAGATCGTGCTTTAATCGAAAATACAGATTATGTGCTTAGTGATGGAGAAAAAAGTATTCTCGCATTTTGCTTTTTCTTAGCAAATATTCACGGAGTTGTTGAAAATGAATCAGATTATAATAGGCTGTTTTTAGTTATTGATGACCCCGTTTCGAGCATGGATTTCAATTATGTTTACAATGTAGCTCAAGCAATTCGCAATATAAAGAAGGAGCCTGAGATCGGGAGAATTAGATATTTGGTGTTAACTCATAACATGGAATTCATGAGCATTCTTGTGCGCAATAAAATAGTAAGCAAGAAATTCCTCCTATCTGATGGCGCAATATCAGATTTCAAAGATGATTATGTCATGCCGTATACAGCAAATCTTCTCGATATATACAAAGTTTCAATTGGAGGAATGAAACCGATTCATACAATCCCCAATCAGATTAGACATGTACTTGAAACAACATATCGGTTTGAAGGATCGTGTGGTGGATTTGATGACTACATTCTAAACAATGAGATATTAGGAAAGAACGGTTGCCTCTATTCTCTAATAGAAGACCATTCTCATGGGGGGTTAAGAACCTCGAAAGGATATACGGATAATATGCTTATTGACAGTTGCAGAATGGTTGTTGATTTTATTGCATCAAAGTATCCCGGCCAGATTGAAGAAGTAAAAAGGCTTTCTGCGTAATGATATGACTGTAGTTATCAGTGGTTCAGTTTTAGGCTAACAACAGTTAAGTTGCCCAGAGTAATAGTTATACCCTATTATACCCTTGATTTCGAGGGTATAATAGGGTATAATTCTGCATAGAATAGTATCTCACGGGAGGTGCGCTATGGAGTTATCTGAAATGCAAACCCGGGCGGCGGAGCTGGAGCAGCAGATTTCTGCTTTGCCTGCTGGTTCTGTTACGAAGAAAACCGTCAACGGTAAGGATTTGCCTATAAGTTGAAAATGGAGGCAATGAAGCACCAAGGCCGTACTTCTCCCCAAGTTGGGGAGAAGTTGGTGACAGCCGAAAAAGTCGGGGCTGATGGTGGAGACAGTAAGAATCAGGTGTTGCGTTATGTGCGCCTGACCTACCTGATTCCGGAACTGCTTCAGCTTGTCGATGACGGCAAAATCGCCCTCACACCCGCTGTAGAACTGAGCTACCTCCCGGAAAAAGCCCAGACCTACCTCTTGGAAGAAATACGTCGCAACGACTGCACTCCATCCCTATCTCAAGCGATCCGCATGAAGAAGCTGTACCAGACCGGAAGCCTATCCCCAGAGGACATTTCCACTATCATGCAGGAGGAGAAGGCCAACCAGCAGGAAAAAGTCAGCTTCAAGACCGGCGACCTTCGTAAATTCTTCCCGAAAAGCTACAGTGCGGCCCAGATGCAGGAGACGATTCTGAAGCTGCTCTCCGAGTATCAGCGCAAGCGGCAACGGGCTGCGGAAAGATGAAGCGGGGGTGGACATATGGTGTTTCGAGGTGAGTGCGGATGAATGAGGTACAGTGGGACGTTCTGGATGCTTTATTGCAGATGCTTTTGGGCAAGGGCTTGATTTCAAGGACGGTTTACGACAAATCCCATGAAAAGATTCTTGGCACCTTGGACTTTCCACCTTTCTTCTGGGATAATGAGGCTGGAAAGGAGGATGTATATGGAAGTACGGAAAATTCGTGCTGAAATGCGCAGGGGCAGGTCCTTTTATGACCTGCCCCTCCGGGTGACGTTTTATGCCCGGGTATCTACAGACCAGGACGAGCAGATCAACAGCCTAGAAAATCAGGTGCAATATTATACGGAGTTGATTCAGAGTAAACCCAATTGGAGATTT